>Ga0247841_10000252_pt1 | contig 146262 bp, 143 predicted proteins | sample LaCruzMarch2015__2_FD_192410 | JGI IMG/M metagenome (GOLD analysis project Ga0247841, IMG submission 192410) | Freshwater microbial communities from meromictic Lake La Cruz, Castile-La Mancha, Spain - LaCruzMarch2015_18m | ecosystem: Environmental > Aquatic > Freshwater > Lake | place: Spain... | reverse complement strand
TTTTTCTGTTTTGTTGGTTCCGCTTTGGCGGAACGGCGGAAAGCGGGCTTGGCTTTTCGGCTTTCTTTTTTCGGACTTTGGGTTTTCGTGCCAATTTCATTGGCGCGTCGCCTATTAATTTATACTTTGATTATACAATATTTTTATCAAAACCAATAATATCTTTCCCTATATACTGTCTTAATACTTCTGGCACAATTATAGTCCCATCTTCTTGTTGATAATTCTCTAATATAGCAATCAACGTGCGCGATACAGCAATCGCCGTGCCGTTTAGCATGTGAGCATATTCAACCTTTCCATCCTTTCTGCGAACTCTGATTTTTAAGTTTCTAGCTTGATAGTCAGTACAATTTGATGTTGAGGTTACCTCGCCATAATCATTTCGCCCCGGCATCCAAGCCTCAATGTCATATTTTCTTGCAGCAATAGCGCCGAGATCCCCGGTGCACATCTCAAGCACGCGATATGCAATCCCTAATCCTTGATAAATTTTTTCTTCAGCGGCCAGAAGATAATCATGCATCGCTTCAGATTCTTCGGGCAAACAATAAATGAACATTTCTGCTTTTGTAAATTGATGAACCCTGTAAAGCCCATGCGAATACTTACCATAAGCCCCCGCCTCTTGTCTATAAGCATGAGAGCATCCTATATATTTAATTGGCAGTTTTCCTTCCGGAATAATTTCATCAGCATGTAGTCCGGCGATAGTAATTTCAGCCGTAGCAACTAAGCCCAAATCTTGACCTTCAATCGTATAGATCTGCGCTTCGTTGCCTTTTGGCAGATATCCTGTGCCCAAGTAGTACCGCGATTTTGCTAAATCCGGTGTTATCACTGGTATAAATTTTTCTTTGATAAGCAGTTTAAATGCATATTCAATCAAAGCAAACTCAAGAAGGGCAAGATCGCCAAAAAGAAAATAAAATTGAGAACCAGACACTTTTGCACCCGCTTCAAAATTTAAAAGACCAAGCGCTTTACCCAATTCAAAATGTGTCTTTGGTTCAAAAACAAAATTCGGCTTAGTGCCCCATATTTTGATCTCTTTATTATCCGCGTCAGTCTTTCCTACCGGAACATTATCCAAGGGTAAATTCGGAATACTATTAAGAAGTTGGGAAACCTTTTCTTCTTTCTCTTCGAGCTTTGCTTCTATTTCTTGCAAAGCAGTCTTTACTTGCTTTGCTTCTTCATGATCGGTATTAGTTTTTGAAAGCTGGTTACGTCGCTTTCGTAAATCTTCAGATTCCGCAAGCAACTTCCTGTACTCCACATCAGCCAATATAAGATTATCAACAATCGCCGGATTGTATCCCTTAGTTGCTATTTTATTTTTTACCAATTCTTGATTGTCGCGAACGAGTTTGATATCTATCATATGATTTTGTTATAAGCGAGAACCTTCGCCAAATTATTATTAAACTGATTTGCAGAACGTCCTAAAACATCCTGCGAATTGACTTCTAAATTTATTGGATCTCCAACACTATTTATTTTCTCTATTAAAGCATCAAGGTAAGAACAACTTTCTTTGGGACAGTTCAGCTTTAAATTATCTATCACTTCTACCAGTACTGGTTTTATACTTTTATTCCATAGTTCAAGCGATTCTTTGTTAATTGCATTTAACTTTTGGGTCATGATTGGTACTTCCTCAAATGTATACGGCAGGGATTTATTGAATAGTCTCCAAATATTGTCGTTACTCAAAATACTTTCTATAAACAACATTATACCCGGAACTAAAAGAATAGTTGGGTTGTCCAAATATCTCATTTCGATATAATTCTTGATTCGTATATCGGTAAATATCGTAGAATTATGGAAGATATATGATTCAAGATCAATGCTACTCATCAAGTTACGAAGAGGTTGTGTAGGTGCAGTTTGATATTGCTTCTTTGCTGTATCAAAGATAACGGGGGCATCCAAGACTTTTTCGATATAATTTTCTATTGTCCACTTTCCACCAGTCCAGAAATTTTCCCCTGGGTCGCCACAACGTTTTGGATCCGTATTTTTCCATACCACCTCACGGAAAGAATGGTATTTTGAGTCCTTGCCTTCATAAATTCTCGAGTTAGAAGAAAGGATGAGCAAAACTGGCTTAAGAAAAAGCAGCCGATTTACTTTTTTTTCTAAATCTTCTCGATCTTTATAACTAAAAGTAAGTTGTAACGAAGCAGTGTTTCGCATCATAGCTCTCCCAAGAGTACCAGTATCCTGAAAATATTTATCCATAATCTCGTAACGGGCAGCAGGAAGAAGTGGTATGTCTTTAACATCATTAAGCGGAAACAGAGAAATATCCGTTAATCTTAAATCGAGCTTTTCTCCAAAAATTTTGTATATTCCAAGTAACTCTAAAAATTCTTCAACTAGCGCGTTAGTGCCTTGGTTGCGCTTGGCGCTATATTCCAGTTGAGAACCAGGCTCAAGAGTAAATTTAGCGCTGTCTCTTTCTACACCAATTGTTTTCCCAGCACCCAACAACTTAAAACCTTTCTTATTTATTAGGTAATTAAAGATATCTTGTAATTTAGTTGTTTTGTCTTTGTTAAAAAATAATCTTTGATATCTATCGTCCAGACAGAAAATCTCAAATTCAAAACCACGAATATTATCTTTCGTTTCGCTCAGATGATAGTTTATAATTTCTTTTTGGGTAAGCATGGATTATTGGTATCTGATTTTGTTAATTTCTGAAATGATCAACTTGTAAAATTCTTCAGCTGGATCGCGACCCACTTCCTTAAAAATATCTTCGTAATATCCCGGAAAGGTATTCTCATCAATAATAATTGGCTTACCTCCGTTATATATCATATCAAACCCAATGATTTCAGCACCTATGGCACGATAGGCCTTCAGTGCCTCCTCTCTGCATAATAGAGGGACCTCGCATCCATCTACTTCGCCACCTATCTCATTGCCATCATAAACCTTGGTTATGCCATTACTCATCTCAACCAATTTTGTCTTTCGTTTTCTGTAGCCATACATTATTTCGCCATTTATAATGGTGACGCTTACCCAATCATTAAGGCTATTATCATAAAATCTTTCAAGCATATACGCTTTGTCTGGCGTAGTTTCCGTAGTGCTATAAATATAATCAGCAACATCTCGTAATATAGCAAAGCTATTTATAAAAGTTACTCCTTTTCCAAAACCACCTCGTCTTGGTTTAAGCACGGCAGCACCCCATTCTTTCAATACCCTTTCCATATAATGAAGATTTTTGTAATCAAATAAAACCGTTTCAGCCACAGATCCACCTGCTCTTTTGATAGCCAAGTGAGATGCGTATTTATCCAAGCCAACTTCGAAGCTCTGTGGATTTATTACCACTTTAATATCTTGAGCCAATGTTTTTAATACATCTAGATCGTAGCTACCCACACTTCTATCAACTTCGCAATACCAAAAGAAAATATCAAGTTCATTTAAACAGAAATCATTCGCATAAACTTTTCCATCTCTAATAAAAGAATTTCTAAAGTTTATGTCCATATGTATTTCTACGTTTTTAATCTCCTTTATCATACCAATTAATTTTTGTTGGGTATTTAAAGGAAGACGTCCGATGCCACCATAGTGAATTGACGCACTCTGCCCTTTAGTGACTGGCGGTGGTATGCATATCCCAACTTTAATTTTCTTTATATTGTTCATACTTTTAAAATTTCATCTAGCGTTGTGAGAATTACATTTGCAATATAATCTAACTGAGGTTTTCTAAAGAAAATCGGCAACCGCATATCACATGCAAATTTCAACATACTCCTTGTTTTTTCTAAAGAAGGAATATCTTTAAGATACCTCCAATTCCAAAAAACTCTTGCATTATTTTCATTGACGCCAAATACGTACAATGATATGCCTTTTTCTCGCATCTTATCCATAAAAATTTTAGCCTGCTTAATATTCAAATCTTTGAGATTAAATTGAATTGAATCTGGCGCCATTCTTTCTCTCGGGTCAATCCCTGGGACATCAATATGTTTAGAAGTAGAGAGTGCTCCCTTCAAATATCTATAATTTTTGTTATAAATGACAACCTTTTTATCAATCTCTTTAATTTGTGGCCTGATTATTGCTGCGGAAATATTATCCATTCGTAAATTAAAAGCCGGAAGAGTATTTTGATATTTTTCAAAAAGCCTGCTCTTCACGAAATGTTTTTCATACATTTTTTCATATGCACCCGACAGATAAATAGCTTTTACAATGACATCTTCATCGTTTGTTACAAGTATTCCTCCTTCTCCCGCATTAATTATTTTATAAGACTGAAAACTATAACAACCAACTTTTCCGTAAGTTCCAACGGGTTTACCATTCCATAAAACTCCCAGACTATGAGCCGAGTCTTCAATGAGAGTAATATTATTTTCCTTACAAAGCTTGATAATACTATCCATGTCTGATGTATGACCTCGCATGTGTGATAAAAGCAGTATCTTTGTTTCTGGTGAAATTTTTTTCTTTAAATCATCTATATCAATACAATATCTTTCATTACACTCAACTAGTACGGGAATAGCACCGGCATGTACAATTGCACTAGGTACGGCTGTAAATGTAAAAGCTGGAACCAAAACTTTATCACCTGGCTTAACGCCACAACAAATAAGAGAAAGAAACATCGCACTACTGCAAGAATTAAGTGCAAGTGCATATTTAACACCGAGATATTTTGTAAAATCTTTTTCTAATAAAGCCGCCTCAGAATCGCTAGGTTTATTGCCGATATATCTGAATAAATCGGCGCTCCTTAAAAGTTTATTGACTTTCGTAAAGACCTTCCTTGGTATAGGATCAGCTTTATAAAAATCACTGATTTTCAGTTTTTGAATTATTTTCATGGTTTTTATTTCATCAGGTCATCAAGCGAAACACCCAAGGCGTCCGCAATTTTTTTAACTGTATCAATGGTTGGATTAGGTGTTGCTCCCGCCTCTATCTTGGCAATGGTGTGAAAGGCCAAATCTGCTTTTTTTGATAAAATATCTTGAGAAATACCGAGTTTGTTTCGGTATTTTTTTATGTTATCCCCAATTGCAGTTTTTTCATTTGACATATTCGTATAGTTTTACTATTATAGTTAGTAGATAACCTATATCTTTACAATTCTTTAGTTAGTATATGAAATTTTTTACATTTGGTCAAACGAAATTGGGGAGTTCCTCTACCGTTGCCCGCGAATGGGTGGGTGGGTCAAGGGCAACTACAAAACAACTAGCGGCGCTTTTGTGAAACAAAAACGAAAACCCAAAGTCCGAAAAAAGAAAGCCGAAAAGCCAAGCCCGCTTTCCGCCGTTCCGCCAAAGCGGAACCAACAAAACAGAAAAAATTTTCTTTTCCTTTTTGAAAAAAATCGGGGGGCGAAAAATTTAAAAAAATGTAGAGAAAATTTTTCTGTTTTGGAACGCAAATTTTGAAAAAATTTGCGAGCGGAAGCGGAATCTAAAAGTCGGAATCGGGATTTTCTGCAAAAAAAGTTCTAATTTCGCCCAAAAGGCACCGCATCATATTTAGCCTAAACAAAGCGTTAAAACTGCTTTCCGTGCAGTTTTTTAATATGAATTTTACAATTTTTTGGCTTGTCCAAAACGAAAAACGTCACAGTCCATAGCAACGAATGCTTTATTTAAGCCAAAATAACGGGTGTTCACTTTACTTTTGCTTATTTTAGTGATATAATGTAAAGTAACGTTTTTGAGGAGGTGAAAAAAGTGACTGGTTATAGCTGTACATTATGCGGCAAAGGCTCAAACGGCGAAGAATTTCTCCGCTTTGAGCAAAAAGAAAACAACGTGACAAGCATAATCTACGTATGTAGAAGTTGTGTTTGCCAGAAGGGCTCTGCAGTAGCAAGGCCTGAAATCTACGCTGTTCCGTCGTATCAGTATCAGCATCAAGCCAGTCTCTCGTAATCTTCTCAAAAGACGGAAATATTTTATAAGCACTCTTCTCTGGCGAAGGTGCTTTTTTCTTTGCCTTTAAAAAGATATTGTAATATAGTAAATACATGAATTCCAACGTAGAAGAGGTAAAAAGCCGGCTTAACATCGTGGATGTGGTGGGCGAATATGTGCGGCTGACGAAGGCCGGGGCAAACTGGAAGGGTTTATGCCCTTTTCATCATGAAAAAAGCCCGTCTTTCATGGTCAACGAAGAAAAACAAATTTTTCATTGTTTCGGCTGCACAAAAGGCGGAGACGTCATAAGTTTTGTGATGGAAATGGAGAGCCTCGAATTCAGGGAAGCTTTGAAAATATTGGCGGAAAAAGCCGGAGTTGAACTTGAAGAGTATAAATCCCAGGATTCGGGAAACAAAAAAAGAATCATGTCCGCGCTTGAACTTTCCGCGAAATTTTACGAGACACAACTTTGGAAAGGAATGGGAAAAGATAAAATATTAAAATATCTTCACGACCGCGGTTTGAACGATGAAAGTATAAAAAAATTCCGTTTGGGCTACGCGCCGAATGGGTGGGATAATATTATAAAATTTTTATCCGGCCGGGGATATTCGATGGAAGAAATTTTTCAAACCGGGCTATTGGTGGAAAAAAATCAGAATCAGGCTACTACTACGAACCACGAACCACGAACTACGAACTACTATGACCGCTTCAGAAACAGGATTATGTTTCCAATTATGGATATCATGGACAATGTAATCGGATATTCCGCCCGAGTTGCTCCAGGAGAAGATGAATCACAGGCAAAATATATCAACACCCCGGAAACTGCCGTGTATCACAAAAGTAAAGCTCTTTACGGAATTTCACAAGCGAAGAATGACATAAAGAAAAAAAATTGTGCGCTTCTTGTCGAAGGAAATACGGATGTCATAGCTTGCTCCCAGGCCGGAATTGGAAATGTTGTCGCAGTTTCCGGCACAGCGCTTACTTCGGATCAAATAACGATACTCAAAAGATATGCGGAAAAAGTTTCCATGCTTTTTGATATGGATAACGCCGGACAACAAGCCGCGCAAAAAAGCGTGCAACTTTATTTGGTAAATTTTTTCGAAAAAGGACTGATTCCGTCGATAGTTTTTCTGAAAAACGGAAAAGACGCGGCGGAAGTGGCTAAAAATAATCCCCAGGATCTGCTGGATGCAATCTCAAAGCCGATAAATTCACTGGAGTATTTTTTAAAGAACATAATAAACAAGCATGACAAAGGGACTACTGAAGGAAAAAACCTTATCATAAAAGAATGGAGCGAGATTATTGGGAGCATTCCTAATGAAATCCCAATGAACAGAGTGGAAAAGGTTGCCTGGAGCAAAAAACTCGCCCAAGAGATAGATGTGGAAGAAAAAGTGCTTTTAGACGTATTAAGAAAGGTACAACCGGCGAGTAGCTTTGAAAAAAAGGGCGCGGAAAACAATATCGAGGATATGAAAATAAGCAGGCGTTTCGAGGTCATCAGAGATTCACTTTTGGGCGTTATCATGGGCTCTGCCGAGATATGGAAAGAAACTTGCGAAAAAGAAAAGGAAAATGAATATTTAATAAACGACTCGCTAGTCCGGCTGGTTTTAAACAATGGTCCAAAGGCAAATTTTTCATTTGAAGCGCTTCTGTCCAGCATAGAAGACGAGCGTATTATAGAAAAATTGCGTAAAATTTATTTTGACGCGAAATATCAATTCACCAAGGGTGAAGTTATTGAATACTCACAAGATGATCTGCGACAGCTTGCGGAAGGATATAAAACCCAGTACGTTAAAGAATTGCAAAAAGAAAGACTACATAGTATCATAAGAGGAATCGAGAATGCTGAACATAAAGGGGACAAAGAGACCCTCGCCAAATTAATGAGCGAGTTTACAAAGCTTTCTCAGGAAATGTAGAAAATAAAAAGCTGGGCAGGCCCAGTTTTTGGTGTTTACGTGTTGAATTTAATCTTCTTGTGGGATGAATTTTCGTACCACAATATTTTTTGGAATATGAAAAAAATGCAAAAAAAGAGAATCAAAAAAGCAGCAGTAAAAAAATCTGTTGCGCGCAAGGTGAAAAAGAAAATCGTGAAAAAAGTGAAAATTATCCGCAAGAAAGCCAAGAATATGGGGCTGAAAAAAAATCAGAAACGTACTAAATCGAATAAACCAAAAAAAATCGTGCCTAAAAAAAATCAGAAAGTCGGGAAGAAAGTTGCCGTGAAAAAAGTCTTCGCAAAGAAAAAAGCAGTTTCGGCAAAAAAGACAGTTGCTAAGAAAAAAATAGTTGCGAGAAAGAAAGTAATTGCGAAACCAAAAAAAGTTTCGGCAAAAAAAATAGTTGCAAAAAGAAGAACAGTAGCGCAAATTCAGGAACAAGAACAGGAAAAAATTGATGTAGTTGCTGAATTGATTGCGCGCGGAAAACAGCGCGGATTTGTAACTGAAGATGAAATAATCCATCTTATTCCGGAAGTCGAAGAAGAACTTGATGAATTGGAAAACCTATATGAGCAGCTGGAAACTGCCGGCGTGAAAGTCGTTGTTTCTGACGATATGCTTAAGATTGATACTGATCGCGAAGTTGAGGCTTATGAAAAAAGCAAAAAAGACAAAAATGCCGATTCCATCTTGGGAGAAGGAGTCGAAGACAGCTCTTCGGACCTGGTTCAGATGTATTTTCGTGAAATTGGGCGGGTACCGCTTCTGAAATCAGAGGAAGAAGTAAAGTTGGCAAAAGCCAATGAAAAAGGCGATTTAGCGGCTAAACAAAAACTTACAGAAGCAAACTTGCGCTTGGTTGTCAGCATCGCGAAAAAATATGTTGGACGTTCTCATAATTTATCTTTGCTCGATTTAATACAAGAAGGAAACATCGGTCTCTTCCGGGCGGTAGAAAAATTTGATTACAGAAAAGGATATAAATTTTCAACTTATGCCACATGGTGGATACGCCAGGCAATTACGCGCGCACTTGCGGACCAATCAAGAACGATTCGTATTCCCGTTCACATGGTTGAAACTATTAATAAATATACTCAAATCACGCGCCGACTCGTCCAGGAATTAGGACGAGAACCTTTGCCCGAAGAAATCGCCGCTGAAATGAATTTGGAAGTGGACAAAATCAGGCATATTCAAAAAATTTCCCAAGAAACCGTTTCTTTGGAAACATCAGTCGGGGATAGCGATGATGATAGTGTGCTCGGAGATTTTATTGAAGATACGGAAACTGTTATGCCCAATCAGGTAGCTTCGAGAAAACTTTTAAAGAATCATGTCGGCGAAGTACTCAAAGAACTTACTCCGCGCGAACAGAAAATATTAAAAATTCGTTTTGGTCTTGAAGACGGCGTAACGCACACACTGGAAGAAGTCGGAAAAGAATTTGGAGTAACCCGCGAGCGCATCCGCCAAATTGAAGCTAAGGCTCTGGAAAAAATCCGCCAGCACAAATCAATCGGGAAACTGAAGGACTACTAAACGCTTCGCGCAATTTTCAATAACCAATTTCCAATAATGCGCCCCTGCGAGGGGCGCTGTTTTGTCCCTTGTCAGGCTGAAAATTTTTTGTTACAATGTTTTTGTTGCCCGCTTGGGCAGTTTTTAAAAATTTCAATAGCGAATTTTCTATTCCGGCGTAGCGCTCCGCCTAGTTGGCGGATGGCGGAGGTAGCGCAGTCTCGCCAGGGCAAGATTGGCTATAGGCACGCCCAGTACCAAGTTTTAAATAATATGAAATTGTAGACTTTAACGCTCCGGCGTAGCGCAACGGTAGCGCAGTTGACTGTTAATCAATTGGTTGTAGGTTCGAATCCTACCGCCGGAGCGATGGAGTTTACTTTCACTTTCACTTTCACTTTCAAAAAACGCATTCTTGGCGGATGCGTTTTTTTATGAAGATTTTACGGAGGACCGTCCTTGGTGCAAAAGGATATTTATGATAGTATTGTTGCATGAGAAGAAGAGAAAAAATCACAATTGGAGAATATTACCATATCTTTAATCGTGGAGTGGAAAAACGAATAATATTTCGTCAAAAAGCAGATTATAACCGCTTTATTAAATCATTGGAATTTTTTAATACCAATTCACCTATCGAGATGCGTTCTGAAGAAAAAATTTCACCCAAGTCAGATGAACGGCTAGTCGACGTTGTGGCATATTGTATAAATTCAAATCATTTTCATCTTCTGCTTAAAGAAAATAAGGAAAATGGAATTGTAACTTTCATGAAAAAAGTTTGTACTGGCTACGCGATGTATTTTAATAAGAAAAATGATAGATCGGGGGTGTTGTTTCAGGGAAGATTTAAGTCAGTGCACATGGATTCAAATGATTTGCTTTTATATATTTCGGCATATGTGAATTGCAATAGCCAAATTCACGGCATTGAAAATGCTGAAATTTATCCCTGGTGCAGTTTCCCCGAATATCTTGGGAATAGCGGAGAAAAATGCCAGAAGGGTGTTGTTTCCGATCAGTTCAAAAACATTAAAGAATATAAAAATTTTTGTTTAGAAAAAGTTGTTGGGATGAAAGATAAAAAGAAATTTGACAGATGTTTCTTTGAAGCTTAATTTACTGAGGACCGTCCTCAGGAATTCCCTCTTCCTCAGGAATTCCCTCCTCAGGAATTCCCTCTTTGACAGATAGCACCTGATGTGCTATTTTTGTTTGTCTAGTAGTAACTTTAAAATCAGTGGGAGGAGGTGCAACAATGCAGAAAAGACAATGCGTAAGTGAGCAAATTTTTATCGAAAGATTTAAAATTTTTTTTGAAAGGTTGCACCATGTTGTAACTGGATCTAGGAAAATTGCCCAACTCGACAATGTGGCTATTTATGAAAAAGAGCTTATGCCGAGAGAAAAGATTAATTTCTATTTCTTTTGTGGAAAAGTGGAAGAGCAAAAGAAATTTTTCCCAGGAGAAAATGAGGCATATTGCACATTTCGCAATTCTTCGTCGACAATAACTGCTTCTTTCGGAAACAAGTCCCATGATTTTGTTTGCAATTTTGGATACATTCTTCATTCAGAAGAATTATTAGCAGAGTTCAGATTATCTGAACGTAGTGAAAGAGCTGTTCAATGGGCTAGTGTGCAAATATGTAGCCATGAAATTCGTCACGAAATGCAATTGCAGAATAGCGCCGAGATTAATGAGTTGAATTTGTTTCCATCTATCCCGGTGCACCCCAAGGGAAAAATTGATTGGAATGACATCAAGGAGAAATTGGAACTTTTATATCAGGGCTATGTTGATAAAAATCATGATGCTGAATATCTGGCTCGTGAATATGATGCGGTTGCTATATCTCTGGTATGCCTGACGAAATGGTTCAAGGGTGGTAATTTTAAAACCAGAATACATAAGTTGGCCGAAATTATTAAAAAGTAAGAAAGAAAAATATTAAACCCACCAGCGGAAAATCTGCTTCGGTGGGTTTTCTGTTTTTAATTAAGTAACCGTATTTCTAATTTAATCTTTGTAGGGTTTAAATTTCCGAATACATTAACTATCGAGAGCAGATTAAATCCAAGCCATTATTTAAAAGGGTTATTTTTTATGCCCAAAATATGGTATAATCAATCATAATTTTAGAAAGGATATTCCATGAAATCGTCTAAAAAAAACAAGACCGAAACAATAAATTCCTCATCTTTAAAAGATTCTACAGATGAAAAAGATGGTCAAATAGATAAAGAAATAAAGCAAAAGAAAAAATATCCCAGTTATTTTTCAATTGGTTGCATCACCCTGCTACTTCTTATCACAGCTTTTGTTGTATGGATATTTGCCAGTCCGGATCAGCCTAATTTGGACGAAAAAGATGTAACGCCTGCTCCTTCTGCCACTCCTGCTCAATCTACGACAAAAACAAAACAAACGACTGTCAAATCTCCACCCAGGGTAACTACTAATTGCGACGGTAATTTTATTCTGCCAAATTCAGCTGCATTAGGTCTTAATACGAATAGCCCCGGGCTTAAACAAAATATCAATACACATTACTATAGAGTCTACGGTAATGTAGCAGAAGATATACAAGAGGGAATACGAAAATGCGGTCCGACCGAAAATGGCAATCTTTATGGCGCTTTTACCAAATATAAAATTAATTGGGTTGTTATGAAATATCCCGCCAGCCTGGGCTGTAGAGTTCAAAATGCGGCTGTCGGAATACAAATTGATTTATATTATCCAAAATGGGAACCGACAAAAGATGCTGAAGCGGGTTTGGCTGATAAATGGCAAGCTTATCATGACCACATAGTAGAACATGAAAATGTTCATAAGAAAGACGCCTTGAATACCGCTAAGGATATTCTAAAATATCTAAATTCTCTCTCGAATATCCCTTGTGACTTGATTAATAGCGGAGTCCAAACTCATCTAGATCTCCTTAAAATTAAGGGTGAGGAGCTTGATGCTACTACGAGCCCCGCTCTTGAAGCGCAATGGTTTAAATGACCGGGCGTTTGGCGTTAGAAAAAGAAAACTTCGGTGGCCTTTTTGTCTTTTTGGAACTGTGCTTACTGCGCTATAATGAATTAAAAGAACAGTGTGAATTTGAGTAAAATTTCTATTTTTTGAGCTAAAAGTGACAAAATTAAGTTAATGAAAAATTCTACAAAAATAATTATTGGAATTTCGGTGGTAATTATCTTGAGTTTGATAACCGCATTTTTGATTTGGCGGAATTTTCATCATAATTCCTCCAGTTTTAATATTGATTTAAATGATCCGAATTTAATTACAATTAATACGGGAGCACAAGGTCATTTTGAAAATTTGTTAGTGGGTTTAGGCGATATTCAAGACAACACTGCCAATCTATATTTTAATTCGGACGGAACAGATAACTTTAGTATGAAAAAAGTCGTCGCTGGCGATAAATTTGAAATGAATGGCTACAATGTGGAAGTTAAAGCGGTTGAAAAAGCTTATAACCCCTCTGTTTTACCAGGTGCCAGCCATGGTAATGTTAAACTTATAATTACCAAAAATAATATTTAAGGAGAAAAAGCTTATTTAATGCTATAATACGAATAAGCCAATTATTTAAAAGTATGAAGAATAATACCCGATATCTGCCAGGCCGATTATTAACGCATAAAGCAAATAAGGCAGTTAAAATTTTTGCCGTAATAATTTTTTTTGTTGCGGTTTTTTTATTTGTCGATTCTATCAAGGCTCAAAATGTCAGACAATTCGTTTCACCTCATCTTGCTTGTCAATCCTATTACAAACAGCAGGGCTTTTCTATCGTGAGAGATTTGGAACACGATTGTTTGGTAAGGGCCGGCAACAATAAAACGGGTTTTGTCTATACTCATTATTACGATTCAGGCAGTAATTTTTGTTTGGAAATCACAAGTTCTATGGGACGGGTTTTTGGACCGCAATGCATATCTATTTCCAGTACGGGCAGAGCAAAACAGCAGCCAGAGCAGACAAATAATAAAATTCCTAAAATTGTTACCACGCCAGCCTTTCAAATCAGAGAATTGCAATACGATACCTTGCCGACAGGCAAGCCGGTTGAATCTGGCGATAATGAGAGAATTGAGATAAAAATGCCGGATGGGTCATTAATTCAGCTTGATGCCAATGCTACCTTTACTCCGGTTTCAAAATATGAGGTGCATAGTGTTTTTGGCCGATATAGATATTTATGGAGGCCTTTTCATGATGGGAAATGCATTGTTGGGCAAAACTTAGTTAGGCAGGAATGTCGCAAAGTTAAAACGCGAGATGCGATTTTGACTGACAAAGGCACGGAATTTTTAGTGGAGACAGACACAGCGGGGACCAAGGTTACAGTATTGGATGGAATAGTGGTTGCTACCGATTTGAATGGTAAAAAAACGGTGGAAATTCCGGCCGGACAAACAGCATATATAAAACATGGGGGTTTGCCGGAAGAACCGAAAGTTTTTGATGCAGACAAGGTTGATCGTTGGTGGGAGAAAGAAGACGCTAAGCAGAATTCTCAGAGTGTTTTCATAATAATAATCGGTCTGGTTTTCTTTATCCTTTTAATTTTAGCCATTGTAAAAATTATAAAGAAAATTGGAAAAAAAATATTTGGCAAGAAAAAAACAGACATAGTCATTGCTCCGGTAGCGGAAAAAAATAATCAAAAAACACTTGGAGTTGAAAAGAATAACAATGAAAGCAAGAAAAAGAAATCTTTTCTAAGCATCTTAATCCTTATTATTATAATTATCTTTTTTGTTGTGTTGGCCGTCTTTTAATAACCTACATTCAATAAGTAATTGCAACGCCAGTCATATTGTACCATACCTCTAACGGAGTTTTACCTCGCAATCTTTTTCTGGGTCTGGAATTAAGCAAATATTCAATCTTCAGGACATCCTCATTTGAGACTTTAGAAAAATCAGTTCCTTTCGGCAAGTATCTTCGGATAAGTCCGTTTCCATTTTCATTACTTCCTCGCTCGTATGAACAATATGGATGGGCAAAAAATACTTTGATCTGTTCTTTCTCCTCAAGATCTTCCCAGCCAAAATTTTCAACTCCATTATCTCGAGTCAATGTTTTTTTAAATTCATTAGGGATCATTTTCCATTTTTCAACTACTGCCTTGTTGGACTCTTCGATACTTCCATTTTTCATTTTACCGATTAAAAACAATCCCGACACCCTTTCATTCACTGTCTTTAGTCTGTCGTTACTTTGCTTAGAAACAATACAATCATCTTCCCAGTGGCCAATAACTTTTCTTTTATCAACCTCTTTCGGTCTATCTTCAATTGAAGGCAGTTTTAGCCTGTACAGCTTCCTAACTTGCCTGAAATTCTTCTTCTGCCTGCGTTTGTGTCTTCTTGGTAGATACATCCTCAAATCCTCACAATCAGGTCTAGGCTTCCCATTCGCGTTAATCTGAGCATAGATGTATTGATAGATGGCTTCATAAGAAATATCTTCTTCTTTAGGATGATCAATGCTTAATCGAATGCTGATTTGTTCCGGAGACCATCCCAGAGCTAATTTTTCTTTTACATAATTCCTGATAAATTGATTCTTTAGTCTTTCAGTTTTTTTACCCTTTCTTTTTCTTAATGCTTTCTCATGTGCAATGTAAGCTTGATATTTGCCTATTCCTCGGGCTGGCTTTCCGGCTATTTCTCTGGATATGGTTCCTTTGTTTCTACCATTGCCTAGATAGCTAGCAATCTTCTCAAAAGACCAGCCATCCAAGTATTTTATCTGTATGTTTATCCTATCATCTAGAGTTAACTGCCTAAATTCTCTTTTCTTTTGCATAAGCTATTTTCTAATTAATTTTCTTAATTATATAATAGCGTTGCAATTGATTGTTGAAGATAGGTAATAAGAATTTGTTAAACAAAGAAATTTCTGTCTTGTTGCTGTTTTCAATAACCGGTTTACATCATTTTCAGCTCGCGGAGCATAATGTTAAAATTAAAACGACCCTTTCGGGGTCGTTTTTGCTTCATTTGAAACAAAATCTTAATTTACCGATAATTTACCGAGGACCGTCCTCAGGGGTTTCACAATGGTCAGCCATTGCCTGATCGCGAACCGTGGAACGAAGGGATAAGCCAATATGAACTCCGAAAAGCAATAAGACTTTTGGAAAGCGGATTTAATATGACAGCTTTTGTCTGGAGAGATTATTGAGTCATTTCAAATTTTGCAAGGTTTAAATTTTCAAACACACCAATTATTGAGAGCCAAACAAAAAACTCTCCCTGCCTCCGCCAACTGGCGGAGCGGGAGAGTTTTTAAAAAGAGCGGATATTAAGCTCGCTTAACATTAACCGCGTTCATTCCTTTTGGAGACTCCTCTGAATCAAAAGAAACGCTATCTCCTTCTTGGAGTTCGTCGAAAGTGACGTCAACCAAGGAATTGCTGTGGAAAAATAAATCTTTTTCCAAGTCTGGAGAAGTGATAAAACCGAAGCCTTTGTCAGTTTTTTTCTTTATTGTACCGATCATAATTTTAGGGTAATTGATAAATTTGTAAATTGGAATATTTCGCGAAACTCGACGATTTTTCTAAAATAATTCTCACACTGCAAGTTTAGCAGGCAAAGCGGGTTTGGTCAATGAACCATGGGGGTAAGCGTACCAGTTTTGTGGACCCAAACTAGATGTTTAAATAGTCAATTCCTGTAATATTACATCCGGCTAATTCAAGGGGTGCTTTACCGTTTCTGTGTTTGTTGGGTTTCTTGCAATCGGTAAACGCAGTAAACCTTCTCATGAGAGCCCAAGCATTCAGAAAATCAGATGCATACTTGTATTTGTTAAATCTGCCAATAGTTTTTAGTCTCAAATTTAATTGTCTGAATAAATTCTCAATCTCATTGCTGGTATTGGGAATATATTCAGAATAGTAAACATGAGTTGCCAAATGTTCAATATGATTTTGGAAATCAGTGAATATTCTTCGATGTTTTTCATCTTTTAAAAAACAATGTTTGTTTTCCATTAAAAATGAAATTCTTCTGTAAAAAGATTCAGGTTTTCTGGAATGAATAATTCCTCTGATAAGTTCCACTAGATAATCTTTTTTATCAGGATACACAATAACTTCCAATTTTTTCATGTAATGGAATGTGCAAAGCTGAAAGGCAAAGTCATTGCCATAAACAAACCTGGCAGCCTCTAAAATCTCGTGATTATCGTCTGAAATCAGCACTTTTAGGGGATAGCCTAGTCTTTTCAATTCTTTGAAATATATGACCATATCAATCCTACCTTCTTCGTCATGGAGCAGATAATGAGGCAAATCTTTAGTGGGATAGTCTATTCCGCAGATCCAGCAGTAGCTAATGGTTTTCTTTTCTATCGAGTCATATACTTTTACATATTTTCCATCAACAGAAAGTGTGCCATGCCAATTCGGATTAAATCTTGTTTTAATGAACTCACTGTCTTTAGTATTTTTTGTAACTGCATGCACATAATCATTGACTGTATTCTTACTAGTCGATTGTTTTCTGGAAACAATCCGCATGCTGCTTCTACCTTCTACATGTTGCTTGGTAATTTCCAGCATTTTCTTTTCTTTCGAAAAAGAAAATTCAATAACTGATTTTTGTTTGCAACTATTGCAAAATATTCTTTGCTTTCCTCTGGATTTTCCTTTTCTGATTGTGTCTAGCGAACTGCATTTGGGACATCGGATAGTTTTTTTTCATACTCAATAATCTTAAAAATTAACCATTTATCCTAGCATACCTTAGATAAATTACTACTTCTTAAGGCGGTTAAGCTGAAATTCGGTATTTTCAGGTCCACAAAACTGGTACGCTTACAATCCGCCCCGATGTGTATCGGGGCGGATTTTAATATTTCAAAAGTATTTGTTATTTCTTCTTCGCAGGTTTCTTCTTCTCGGTTTTTTTCTCGACAATTTTTGCGGGTTTTTTTGCTGCCGCATTAACTTTCTTTTTTTCGGCTGCTTTCTCGGCAAGTTTCTTGAAGCGGTCAACGCGTCCGGTGGAGTCTAAAACCTTTCTTTTGCCGGTATAAAAAGGATGACACGCACTGCAAATTTCTACATGCATCTCTTTCTGGGTTGAGCCGGTAACGAGTACTGCTCCGCATGAGCAGATTATTTTTGTTCCATTATGATATTCGGGATGGGTGTTTTTTTTCATATACGCTGAAATAGTCTAAAAATTAAGGTTTTTCCCGCTTTCTTATCGATAAGCGGGCATAGAGTACCTGAATACACTAACATATGAAGCAAAAATTGACAAGGGGCGAATCTCTGCTATACTAAAAAACGTATTTACCCCCACACCAAAATGCCCCATATAAGGGAATACGACGTGTGATTAGTGGATAAATTACAAATGATCCCAATATCAAAATTCTTAATTATTTTGGTGTGGGGGTTAATTAATCAACAAAAAACATACTTTTTTCAGGGCAGGTCCTGCTTGTTCGCGGATTGCGGACACGTTTTCTGTCCGGTTCAAGGGAAAAAGTAGGTGGTCGCTTTGCCTCTAGCAATGCGATATTAAGGAAAAACCAGTTGGACGGCCGTTTCTAGCGGAAGTTTGGCGGGACAAAAATCATGCAGAATGATGCACAACAGCAGGCTGTAATTAGTGAAAGCGCTGAGCGAGCTAATTATTTCCTGGATTTGGATTTATCCAAAATCGAGAACACTCTTGAAGAAATGATGAAAAACGGAGTTCATTTTGGTCATCAAAAAGCCCGAAGGAATCCAAAAATGGACGAGTACATATTTACAACTCGCAAAGGCATAAACATTATCGATCTTCAAAAAACGCAAGAAAAAATCAAACAAGCTTTAGAATTTATACAAAATATAAAAAAAAGCGGAAAAAACATTCTTTTTGTTGGTACGAAAATCCAAGCAAAAAATCTAGTGCGTGAAGTTGCGGAAGCATCCCAGATGCCTTTCGTAAGTGAACGTTGGCTTGGAGGGACATTTACGAACTTCAAAGTTATTCGCGGGCGGGCAAGATATTTAGTTGATAGCGAAGCCATGCTTGTCAGGGGTGAATTCAAAAAATACACAAAATTTGAGCAAATGAAAAAAATTGAAGAGCTGGAGAAAATGGAAAAAAGAATGGGAGGAATTAAAAATATGGTTGAACTTCCGGGAGCCATATTTGCCACAAGTGTCAAAGAAGACGGTTTGGCGATTGCTGAAGCAAAAAAGCTGGGGATTCCGGTTGTTGCGATTGCTGACACCAACGTAGATCCGTCACAAATAGATTATCCTATTCCGGCAAATGATGACGCTATATCTTCACTGCGTCTGATTCTTGCCTATGCATACAAGGCGATTACGGAAGCATAAATACAAAATTTTCAATTCACAATTTTCAATTTTCAATCAATGTTTCAATTTTAAATTATTCAATGTTTTAAACATTCAGTCATTAAATCATTGGAAATTGTTTAGAAATTAGAAATTGGAAATTAGAAATTTAAAAAAGTTATGTTAGAACTCATAAAAAAAATAAGAGAACGCACCGGCGCCGGTGTGGTTGCAATTAAAAAAGCAATCGATGAGGTCGGTAACGATGAAGAAAAAGTAATAGAAATCCTCCGTAAATCGGGACAAAGCAAGGCTGCGAAAAAAGCCGAAAGGGAAGCCAGGGAGGGCGTTGTTGTGTCCTATGTTCATTCAAATAATCGTGTGGCAGCATTAGTAAAGTTGCTTTGTGAAACTGATTTTGTCGCCCGCAACGAAGAATTTCAACAGCTCGCTAAAGATATTGCCATGCACGTAACTGCCATGGATCCAAAATTTATCAAACCGGAAGACATTTCCGATAGTATTATTGAGAAAGAGAAAGAAATTTGGCAATCTCAATTAACAGCAGAAGGAAAAACAACTGAAATGATTGAGAAAATAATGGTTGGGAAGGAAAAGAAATTTCGGGAAGAATCAGCGCTCTTAACCCAGTCTTTTGTAAAAAATCCCGAAATTACAGTTGGAGAATTGATTGTTGAAAAAATAGGAAAAATAGGTGAAAACATCCAGGTTGGAGAGATAATCCGCGTCGAATTGTAAATTTTTCAGAGATTAATGTAGATTTGAACAGTTATGTATACATATTCAGTTCGCGTATATAGTTGGGAGCCTCCGCGGCAATGCACCAGTGATCTTGAATTCCAAAATGGGGATATGGTCGTAGTCAAAGAGGATTTGTGCAATGAAATCGGTCTTATTGAACCGGGAGAGGGTGTTGTTTCAGAAGAAAAAAAGACAACAATCCTACGAAAAGCGACGGAACGCGATCTTGAAACATATTCAAAAAATAAAGATAAGAAGGGAGAAATTATAAAATTAAGCAAAAGCGAAATCAAGCGTCTTGGTCTGAATATGAAACTGGTTGATGTGCAGGTCAGTCTCGATGGAAGCAACACGGTCATACTTTTTACAGCCGATGAAAGGATTGATTTTCGCGAATTAGTAAAAAACCTTTCCAAGATTTTTCATCGCAGTGTCCGTTTACATCAAGTCGGCTCACGGGATGAAGCGAGAAAATTGGGCGGGTGTGGTGTGTGCGGACGTGATTTATGTTGCTTGCGTTTTCCCGGAAGTTTGCCAAGCATTTCAATTGATATGGCCAGAGTACAGCAAGTGACTCATCGCGGAAGCGAAAGAATATCCGGCGTTTGCGGCCGGCTGATGTGCTGTCTATCCTATGAAGCAGCCCAATATCAGCAGATGCTTGAAGGCTTTCCCGAACTGCATAGCAGTGTGTCGATAAAAGAAGGCAAGGGCGAAGTTATAGAACTCAACGCGCTGACTGGAGATATAAAATTACGGATGGTCGACGGGGTAATCATTGTCGTAAAAAAAGAGGAATTAAAATAAATTTTTATTATTAGAGTCATTCGAGTGTTATTTAGAGTCATTCGAGTCGCTGCATAGAAAATGTTGAATTATATCTTACCGCCAATCATAATTATCATCGGCATATCAATATTGATTATGTTTCTTTTCCGCAAGGTCCAGCAAATTCCAGCGCAAGAACCTGTTTTGGGAGGAGCGAGGATACGGCGGAAAAAATGGACGTCAATAATTATGTCAGCAATCGGTCAATTCGGATTGAAAATTTTGGAACGACTGATGCATAAATCAAAATTATTGTCGCTGAAGTTTCATAACACCAGCAACAATTGGTTTCATTCTATCCATGATAAGAGACAACGGCGCATTCTTACTCAGCAAAAAATAGCTCAACCGCAAGATGTTAAGGAAAATATTGAAGAGAAAAAAAATATACCCCAGCAGTTTCAGCAAAATATTCAGGAGCAAAAACCAGTCCGTCCCTTGATTCGTGAAGCCGTAGCTCATCCGCAACAAAGAGAAAAAAATAGATTGGAAGACGCACTCATAAAAAGAATTGCAATAAATCCGCGTGATATAGAAGCGTACGAGCGGTTAGGCGATTATTATCTGGAAAGCGAAAACTATCACGATTCGCACGAATGTTTCAAACAAGTTCTGATGCTGAGCCCATCTCATTACAAGGCGAAAACCAGAATTCGCAGAATTGAAAGACTGATAAAATAGGTGTTGCTACAAAGCTTAAAAATGCCATTGTAGCTCAGTTGGTAGAGCAACTCCATGGTAAGGAGTAGGTCTCCGGTTCAAATCCGGACAATGGCTCAGTGAAAATAAAATTTGGGTAGTTGGCGGAGTGGTCAATCGTACCGCCATGGCGGTATAAATCAGTCAGTTTATGTATAAAGTTTATATTTTAAAATCAGAAAAATTTGATAAATATTATATCGGACATACATCTAATTTAGATTTTAGATTAAGCAGGCATAACAATGGCGATGTAAAGTCAACAAAAAGCTGTTGTCCATGGCAGGTAATATATACGGAAGATTTAGAGAATAAAAGCCTCGCGTGCTTAAGGGAACTGAAGATAAAATCATATAAAGGAGGAAATGCATTTAAAAAGTTGATAAGTTCAAAATGGGTAGTTGGCGGAGTGGTCAATCGCAGCTGACTGTAAATCAGCCGACTTCGGTCTTCGGGGGTTCGAATCCCTCACTGCCCACAATAGAGTAATGATATTGCGATAGAGCAGTTTGTTATATAACAGTTGCTATGCTAATATTTTATCATGGCAACTTCAAGGAATACTCAAAATAAAATTATAAAGTTGTATGTTAAAGAAAGATTGTCGGCAATGCAAATAGCTGAAAAGTTAGACGTATCTAATTCAGCAGTGTGTTATTGGTTGACAAAACAGAAAGTCAAAAAACGTTCAATAAGTGAAGCAATAACTGATTTGTATTTGACAAAATTTAGCAAGAAACCATTTCGATTAAAGGAAGCAGTTTCAAAATTCGATAATGAATTAAAAATTTCTGGGGTTATGCTGTATTGGGGAGAGGGGTCAAAAACTGGAAACAGTATTAAGTTAGCAAACAGTGATCCCGAAATGATAAAATTATTCTTGAATTTTCTGAGGAATATTTGCGGAATTTATGAAGAAAGATTGAAGGCCCTTATACATATGTATCCGGATCAAAATGAAAACGAGTTAAAAAAATTTTGGTCAGAGTCAACCGGCATACCCATAGAAAGATTTTACAAATCTCATGTTCACAAGGGAGGGCCTGGAACATACAAAAATAAATCTCGTTATGGTACCATAGCCATAAACTACTCGGATAAAAAATTGTTGCACATCTTATTGTCTTGGATAGATCAATATAAAATGAAATTAGCCTTGGATCATAGGCCGAAGTAGCTCAATGGTAGAGCAATCGCTTTGTAAGCGAAAGGTTGGGGGTTCGATACCTCTCTTCGGCTCAGGTAAATTATTAATTGATTATTTGAAGTTTTGGTTTTTTTGATTCACTAAGAAGCTAAAAAGCTAAAGACTAAAAAACTAATTTTATGGCAACAAAGACCAAGGAAAATCTTGTAAAGTTGAAATGCAGCGAATGTAAGAATATTACATACTACACGTCACGTAACAAGAAAAAAATCAAGGAAAAACTTGAATTGAACAAGTATTGCAAGTTTTGCAGAAAACACACATTGCATAAAGAAATGAAATAAACCTGTCGCTCGCGAGCGACGGGTTTAACCCGTCAGTTGAGACTGACAGGTTAGTATGTAGTTTATGTATTATGTTTATGTTCTTAAATTAGAAAACACCAAGAAGAATTTTTATATTGGGTATACTGCTAATCTGAAAAGAAGAATAATTGAACATGGCTGCGGAAATACAAGAACTACAAAAGGAAAAAATCCAAAGCTGATTTATTATGAAGCTTTTGAAAGCGAAGTTTTGGCCAAAAACAGAGAAAAAGGTTTAAAAATAAGTGGTTCGGTTTACAATGCATTAATGAAAAGATTAGGATTAAAATAATTAAGTCTGCGGGCGTGGTGTAATTGGTAGCACGAGAGTCTCCAAAACTCTTAGACAGGGTTCGAGCCCTTGCGCCCGTGCATTTTAATTTCAATAGGTCGTCTCACCCGTCGCTCGCGAGCGACGGGTTCCCAAAACCGTTGGCGTAGGTTCGATTCCTACATCCCGTGCCAAGATAAAAAGAAAAAGAGGCTTTAGTCAGGCTCTTTTTTGAGTTGGAATTAGGATATTATAACTTTTCGTGATAAAATTAAAAAATAAAAAATTATATCTAAAATAAAAATATGAAAAAAAATATAATCGCGTTGGTTTTGTTAGGAATGCTATTGATTGCATCGCAAGCTTTAGCCCAAGAGCAATCTTATAATTATTCCGGGCTTGATAGATTTGTAGATAATGTTAAATTATTTTTTTCTACCGGAGAAAATAAAGTCAAATTGGCTTTAGAAATAAGGGAAAAAGAAGTCTACGCTGCTCTGGATAAAGAGGATTCGTCATCCAAAGAACTGGAACGAGCAAGAGAAAACCTTTTGATTGTGCAAGAAAAGGTTTCTGCCAATATTGCTGATGACGTAAAGTCAAATGTGAACAACCTGATAAAAAATATAAATGAACATGAAAATCTTTCAGAAGATTTTAAGACCTATGTTTTGGAAGAGAAAAAGACACAACTTACTGCAGACCTGGTAATTGAAACAGAGGGAAAGGGAGACCAAATGTTAAAAAGGGAAGTTGTTAAAGACGAAATAACAGGACAAAAAAGAGTAAAAATTGTAGTTAATTTGGACAATGGAGAGCAAAAAATCATAGAACTTGAAGGAGAAATGGCTCGGCTTGAAAACAAGATTGCAGAAAGGGTGGTTGTTAAAACTTATGGGGATGGGAATGGAGGCTCGAATTCCGATGCGAGTATTGAAATTAAAGGAGAAAATAAGGGCAGCGGAAAAGTTGAAAAAGCGGGTGTTGAAGTTAAAACATATACTCCCGGGGATGGAACTTTAAAGAATGATCCTCTCCCAAAGCCGGATTTGAATAAAATTAATCCAGATTTATATGATCCCGATGCAAGGGCTCCCGGGGATACTATTGATGAAACTTATGATGATGAAGAAGTGAACAAGGGGCCTTCAGGTGAAGGAGCGAATATCCTCGCTCCCTAAATAATATACTCATTTAAGGGAGTAATTACACTTTCAAACTTAATTTAGGAATATAAACATAATCTTCTCTCTTCATAAAAATAGTTTTAACGTCCTTCACTAGCCCGTGCATGAAAAAACAAGGCTTATTTGAGCCTTGTTTTTAGTGGGGGGAAATGTATCTTCGAACTTTTTCAAATGGTATTGACGATTTTCCTTAATATGGTATATTGTCAATATAGAGTTAAACCATATTAATAAATGTATGAAATATTTGGACAAAAAAATTCAAAAAAGGATCGATGACAAATTGGCATTACTTGATTCATTTCGTCCACTTCCGGTATCCGCAGTTCAAAAACTCAGGCAACAGTTTGAAATTGAAATGACATACAACTCTAATGCAATTGAGGGAAATAGTTTAACGCTTAAAGAAACTTATCTGGTAATAAATGAGGGGCTTACCATCAAGGGTAAACCCTTAAAGGATCATCTCGAAGCTAAAAACCATCAAGAAGCTTTGGAGTATTTGTATGACTTAATTGAAAAGGATAAAAAAAATACTTTTTCAGAAAACTTGATTCGATCACTTAATCAGATTGTACAACAGAATATTGATAAAGATTGGGCTGGAAGGTATAGGAATAGCGGTGTGATTATTGGCGGCGCAGATCACAAACCGCCAGAGGCACTAGAGATTTCGAGACTCATGCGAAATTTGATTGATTGGGTGGGCGATAATGAGAAAAAAATGCATCCAGTTGAATTGGCTGCTATTTTGCATCACAAATTGGTATATATCCATCCATTTTTTGATGGCAACGGAAGGACTTCACGCTTGGTTATGAATATTATTCTCATGCAGTCAGGATTCCCGTTGGTGATTGTGCTCAAAAATGATCGCAAGCGATATTATCAAACATTATCTTCTGCTGATAAAGGCGAATATGCTGATTTTGTTAATTTCATTGCCCGCGCAGTTGAAAGAACGCTTGATATTTATTTGAAAATATTAATGCCGAGCAAAAAGGGTAACGAGAAATATATTTCTCTTGCTGACTTAGCCAAGGATTCAAAATTCACAGAAAAATATCTCAATCTGCTGGCTCGTAGCGGAAAGTTGGAAGCCCACAAGGAAGGTCGCAACTGGCTTACTTCAAAAGACGCACTCAAAAGATATATGGACAGCCGCGAAAGGGTGCGGAAATAAATGACGACTGAGGGGGGGGGCAGTTTACGGTTAAGTTGCACCAAAAGTTTGGGATGGAAAAATAGTGGCAAAAAAATAATCTGAAAAAAAGTCAGGGAAAATTAAGTGTCGTGATTGCTTAATAATGCAATTGCGCGCTCTAATCTTGCCCCAACGCTTTCCCAATTTTCCAAGATATTAGTTCGAAGCGTGTATCCTAGCCCGTGTAGATTTAAACAAGCCCATAATAAACCTTGTTTTTGTACGGGGGCGCAGGAATTAAAACGGGATGAATTCGAAAATATTGACTATCAATGCATTTTATAGTATTCTGAAATATCGAATAAGGCAATGCCTTTTCGTGAAATTATATTCCTTAACAGTAAGAAGATTCACAAGAAAGGAGAAAACACCCATGAACACTATTCCGAACGTCCTTGCTCTTATGATTTTGTCATTGTTGTGCGTTGCGCCGATTGTGCTTCGTTATCATTTAATCGGAGGAAAGCCTGGCTCGGCAGTAGTTTACACCGTAGCATTTGTGCTTTTCGTCAATCTTGCAATGGGAACGTATTACTCGGTCGCTGGCCTAGTTTCTTATGCCAAGATTGGGTGCAACAGTTTTATTGCCGCATCACTGGAGAAGGAAATTATCAAGGAAGGAACGGCAGAATGGCAAGAGTCTATGTCCAATACAATCAATTTTACACAGATGATAGCTAACGGACTGAAAGGGGGTATCGACAAAGAAAGAGAAGTCATGCAACAAAGCGGTGCCAGTGAAAAATTTATTTCGGGGGTGTTAACACAGGATATTGTCCAATGGCGCCACCAGGTTCTTTTGCATAACAACGCAGTTCGGCAATTTAATACTGCCAAGATGCGTTTTGCACAAGGGAGTCAGTATAGGGGCGCTGAGAAAATATTGCTCCATGAAATCAACGCAACATTCTGAATCATATTGAACAATTGGAGGAATAACACTGACGGGTGAGGACTGGTTCGTGAAGAAATTCATGACCAGTCCTTTTTTTATTGTCTATTAAATCGATAACACGCGCTAATCTTTGCTCAACAACATTCCAATTTTCGAGTATATTTGTCCGACCATCTTCGAAATTTATTGACGAAACTGAATAGACGGTGTAGTATTCTAATATAAATTAGAGTAGTTTTTTTATGGAATTCAAATGTTGCGGAAAAAATTCAAAAGAAGCAGACAATGTTGGCAAGACATATGCTTTTCTTCGCGCTATTGCTGATCCAAACAGGTTGAAAATTCTTTGTATCCTTAGGGAAGAATCAAAATGTGTTTGCGAGATAGTTCCTGCGGTTGGAATTTCAGACAAGTTAGCCTCGCATCATCTCAAACAATTAAAAAAGGTAGGTCTCTTGATTGAAAAACGAGAAGGTAATTTTATTTACTACGGACTAAATCATAAAGAAATTGAAAATTATAAGGTTATATTTAATAAGATAATCAAATAAATATGCACATCAAAATATTGGGCAGTGGCTGTTGCAGCTGCCAAAATCTAGAAAAAAATACCAAGCAAGCTCTATCTGAACTGAAAATAGAAGCTCAAGTTGAAAAAATAACTGACATGGAAAAGATTATGAGCTATGGAATTATGAGCTTGCCAGCGATTGTGGCAGATGAAAAAGTTATCAGTTACGGATTTGTTCCGAAAGTAGAAGAAATTAAAAAATTATTAACAAATACAAAAACCTCTCTAAGCAGTTCTTCTAAGGACTGTTCTTGTGGAAGTGGCTGTTGCTAAAATATGATAAAACTATTCGCCGATTGGCTAACTTATTCAGTGTTTGGTATTGCTAAAGAAACATTATTGGCTGGCGCGGTCAATTTCTTCATTTATGACACGATAAAAATTCTGCTCTTGATGGCTGTAATTATTTTTATTGTTTCCATTATCCGATCATTCCTTCCGCCGGAAAAAATCACAACTATTCTTTCGGGTGATAAAAAGTATACTGGCAATATTTTAGCTTCACTTTTGGGCATTATCACGCCGTTTTGCACTTGTTCGGCCGTTCCTTTATTTATTGGCTTTCTGGAAGCCGGGGTGCCGCTTGGCACAACATTTTCTTTTCTTGTAGCCTCGCCAATGATCAACGAAGTGGCGCTCGTATTGCTTTTGGGGATGTTTGGCTGGAAAATCGCTTTGCTCTATATTTTTAGCGGTTTGATTATTTCTATTATCTCGGGAATTATTATAGGACACTTGAAAATAGAAAACATGGTTGCGGAATTTATCTATAAAAGTAAATTTAATGGGCAAGTTCAACTTCCAGAAATGACCTTAAAATCCAGATTAGTTTATGCCGGGAATTATACAACAGAAATTATCAAAAAAGTTTGGATCTATGTCATTATAGGAATTGGAGTTGGAGCGTGGATCCACGGATATGTCCCAACTGACTTTTTGGCTCAATATGCTTCATCTGACAAATGGTATGCTGTCCCGCTGGCAGTATTAGTCGGTATTCCGCTTTATTCAAATGCAGCCGGCGTAATTCCATTAGTAGGAGTCCTATCTGAAAAAGGCGTGGCGATGGGAACAAGCTTGGCTTTTATGATGGCAGTCACCGGATTATCTTTGCCGGAGTTTATGATCTTAAAAAAGGTAATGAAAGTAAAACTGATTGTAATTTTTGCTGGAATTGTGGGTCTAGGGATAATATTTACCGGGTATTTGTTTAATATTGTTTTGAACAAATAAAAACAACTTAACGATGTTCCATTGAAGCTCTAATGCGCTCTAATCTTGCCTCAACGCTTTCCCAATTTTCCAAAATCTGAGTCCGAAGCATATGCCCTAGCCCGTGCAAATTACCAGAAAACGCTTGAATAAGGCGTTTTTTATGTTTTACACCTTGACAAATAAGTTATTCAAGGATAGACTATCTTGAAGTTCTTGAACAATTTAATAATTAAAAACACAAATTTAAGGTTGAAAATACAAGACAAGAAGAAGAGAGGTAAAAATTATGCCCAGACGTTTAACATCAAAAGAAGAAGAAAGGATGAAAGAGCTTACAGGAAAACCATATCCTCCGCAAATTATTAAATTAAACGAAAGAATTAAATTGGAAGAAGGTGCGACTAATTTAAGCGCAGCGGCTACAGGGATTATTGACGAAGCGAGTGTTAATAAAATCGTCAAAATGAAAATCCGACGCAGTAAATTGTATGAAGCCTGGATTATGGGAATAAACTTGGACAAAGTCGAATAAAGAGGAGGAGCATTTATTATGAGCATGCGGGAAATTACCATTGAAGAAAAAGACGAAATAAATCGTGTCTTTGAAGAGGTAATCAAGGACATAGATTTAGGATTTGATCCGGATGTGTTAAAAATTCTCGATAATCCGGAAGCGTCAGAAAGTCAAAGGCAAGAGATAGTAAAAAAGGTTAATCCAGAGATTATTGCTCGATTGATATCTCTAGCCAGCTCGGCTTATATGGGAAACATAAGCCGAGGGAAAGTCGCAACTTTCGTCAAGGCGATAGAAAGACTGGGAAACATTTATGTCAAAGTTTTTGTTATCTGTTTCTCATTGTTGATCTTAGCAAAAGACGAGAAATCAAAAAGTATCCTGGTCGAAGGTTTTTTAGCAGCTGCCGTCGGAAAGTTGTTGGCAGAACAACTCGGACGGGCTAAAGAATCAATTCAGGAGATTGAAATAGCGTGTCTCTTGATGAGAGTCGGCACAGTACTTATGTATCTGCATGAAAAAAACTCCAGTGAAGTTTTGCCCGAGTATTTTATTGCAAGATGCCATTGGGCAATGACAATGAAATTCGTTGAAAAATTCGAACTTCCCGAGATCATCGGGGATATTGTTTACAAGATATTCGGACAAAATTGTCTTGATTACGGTGAAAAAGCAATATCCAACGCCGGCATAATTATGATGGCCTTTGCGACAATAAGGCACATCGTTTCGCTGGATGGACATTTAGTGGTTTCTTCCCCTATGCCGGAGCCAGGGGATGAGCTGGCTTTTACTCCGGGGAACGCAATTTCCAAATACATGCGTTCTATTGGGTTAAGCCAGTATCTGGAAATATTGAAAAAATGAGAGAAATCACTCGTTTCAAAATCAAAAGGGTCATCAGTAACTTTGATGGCCTTTTTCATATGCAAAATTTATTTTTATATAGAAAATAAGGATTTTTATGGTAAAATGAAACGGTAAATAACGACTATATCATGCTAAAAAAATCCAACATTGTAATTTTGTTTTTTCTTGCGCTTATAATTTTAGGAGCAGCCTTTTATTATTTTAAAAATTCAAAAAAAACCATAAGAATTGCGCCAGCGGCTGAAACGGCTGAAAAAGAGGAACAAAATATAATTTCTAATCCCGTTGCGCAACCAATTTTTGTTTCCGGCTGGCTTCCTTATTGGGAAAAGGAAAAAGGCGCAGCCTCGCTTGAGGGAAATATGGATATTTTTAATGAAATAAACCCGTTTGCTTTTGAAGTTAATCAAAACGGAAACCTTTTGGATATCGCAAAAATAAATTCTGCTCCCTGGCTCAAGCTTATAAAAGAAGCAAAAGAAAAAAATGTGAATATCGTACCGACAATTCTTTGGGGGGATGCAGCTGCTATGCACAAAATTTTTACGGACAAGTCATTGATGTTGAACCATATAGATGCAGTGTTATTGATGCTTGAAAAAAATAATTTCTCAGGTGTCGATATAGACTATGAAGGAAAAGATGTCGCAGATCGGGATAATTTCACCCTATTTTTAAAATCTCTTGATGAAAAACTTAAAAATAAGAACAAAACACTGAGTTGTACCATCGAAGCCCGCACGCAGGATTTACCGCCGGAAGGTTTTACCGGAATACGGGCAATGAGCTGGGCAAATGATCTTTCGGCGTTGAATAATATCTGTGATGTTATTCGCATCATGGCCTATGATGAAGATTTCCAAATTTATCGCGCGCGAAATTTTGAAAAAACAAGCGAAATCCCAACCGTATCAAATGCCGATATTAGGTGGGTTGAAGATGTTGTTAAATATTCATTAAAATATATAGCTCCAGAAAAGTTTATGCTCGGTGTTCCGACTTACGGCTGGGAATTTTCATTTGAAAAAATTTCCAAGGGCCATGATTATACCCGTGTCAAAAGCGTAAGCTATCCCGAAGCGGTTGAAAAAGCCCAAAAAGTAAATGTTATTCCAATCCGTACTGATGGCGGGGAACTATCGTTTGTGTATAAAACTTCAGGCGAACAGCATATTGTTGTTTTTTCTGATGCGGAATCCGTCAGGCAGAAGATTGAACTTGCAAAAAAATTTAATCTCAAGGGAATAAGCATTTTCAAAATTGACGGCCTGGCTGATTCGCAACTCTACCCGATGCTTAAAGATGAAATAATAAAATAGTATTTCTGAAGCTTGGCTCCGACAGACCCATTTTGTATATTCTAAATTTGTATAATATTCGTAAATTCGCAGGAGTATGAAAAAAACAAAAGTAAATCCCGCACCTAGAAATTCACACTCGAATTTACTTCAGTATCCACGTGGCGAGCATTCTAGGTGCGGGATAAAAGCGGAAAAACGCGATGAAAAAAAGAAGCTGAAAATGAAAGTTTCCGGCAAAAGCGTTTTTAAAATTAAAGAAATACTTGTAAAAAAAGCTAGAAATACAGGCAGCAAATAGCAAGTGATAGCACGCAGGCAAAAAAGCCTTAGTAGCTTGTTTTTTGTCCGTAAACATAGTATAAATACAGTACATAAACGTAAAATGTTAAATTTTTGATTATTTACAAAAATATGGCTGAAAAAAAGGAAAATGGGATGGATAAAATTGTTTCACTTTGTAAAAGAAGGGGATTTGTATTTCCATCATCGGAAATTTATGGCGGTTTTGCGGCTATATACGATTACGGCCACTACGGAACGCTTCTGAAAAATAATATACGCGATGCGTGGTGGAAACACATGGTGCAATTACGCGATGATATTGTCGGACTTGATAGCGCAATTTTTATGCATCCGACGACATGGAAGGCTTCCGGTCATGTTGATAGTTTTGATGATCCGCAAATAGATTGCCGTAAGTGTAAAGCTAGAATGCGAGCCGACCATATACTGGAACTTTTCGGCGTCAATGCCGATAAACAGCCGATAGATTTTATAAATGCCGAATTGGATAAATTGCGCGAATCAGGAAAACTCAAATGCCAGAATTGCGGTTCGACCGACATCACTCCCGCCAAAAGATTTTCATTAATGGTCAAATCCAATCTGGGTTCGCCTACGGAGGAATTAAGCGAAGAAAATGTTGTGTATCTGCGTCCCGAAACTTGCGGAGGTATTTATTTGGAATATAAAAACACGGTTGACTCGACGCGGGTAAAATTACCTTTTGGTATCGCGCAGGTCGGTAAAGCATTCCGCAATGAAGTAGTAGCGCGCCAATTTATTTTCAGAACACGTGAGTTCGAGCAGATGGAAATGCAATATTTTCTGGCTCCGAAAGATATGGACGAAAAATATGCGATGTGGAAAGACGTCCGCTGGAGATGGTATTTGGAATACGGCATAGCAGAAAAAGATATCCGCTGGTATAAGCACGAAAAACTAGCGCACTATGCTTCGCAGGCTTACGATGTTGAATATAATTTCGAATCATTGGGAGGATTTAAAGAAGTCGAAGGCATTCATGCGCGCGGCGATTGGGATCTCTCGCAACACTCCAAATTTTCAGGAGTTGACCTTAGCTATTTTGATGAAAAAACAAAAGAAAAATTTATTCCGCATATCATGGAAACATCAGTTGGTCTGAATCGCCTGTTTTTTATGTTTATTGATAAAGCATATACGAAAGAGGAGGTTGAGGGAGAACCAAGAATTGTTCTCAAGCTTGATAAAAGACTTGCTCCAATTAAGGTTGCAATTTTCCCGCTCATGAGAAATAAGCCGGAATTAGTTGGCAAAGCCAAGGAAATCCATGATGACCTTAAAATGAAATTTATATGCGAATTCGATGATAATGGGAATGTTGGCAAGCGTTATCGCCGGCAGGATGAAATCGGAACGCCGTATTGCGTGACCGTTGACTTTGATACTTTAAAAGACGAATCTGTTACGGTACGCGACCGCGACACGATGAAACAAGAAAGAATAAAAATTTCCGAATTGCAAAATTATTTTAAAGATAAATTCGAATAAAAAATATGAACGATTGCATTTTTTGCAAAATCGCAAAAGGAGAAATTCCTCCCTTGGGTAACGGAACATTTTGGGAAAATGATGAATATATGGCCTGGCTATCTCCTTTCCCAAACACCGAAGGTTTTTCAGTCGTTATTCCTAAAAAACATTATTCAAGTTATGCTTTTGATTTGCCGGAAGATGTTTTAGCTGGGTTAGTTATGGCTGCCAAAACTGTCGGAAAAATCCTGGATGAAAAATTGGGAGATGTCGGGCGGACCGGTATGATTTTTGAAGGTTTCGGCGTTGATCATGCGCATGCGAAACTTTTTCCGATGCATGGAACTAAGGGGGAAGATTGGAAGTCTTTCCACTCAGATGTGGACAAATATTTTGAACAATACGAAGGATATATTTCTTCTCATGACTATAAGCGCGCGGATGATGAGCATCTGGCGAAGTTAGTGAAAAAAATCCGGGATTAAAAGAAATCCAGGAATTTGTTGTACTACATACAATTCACATATTTAAGCCTAATTGTATGATAGTCTTTGCGGCAATAATGCCCCATCCGCCAGAAAGTGTTTCCGGTATAGGCAATCCGGATGACTTTAAGGCTATTCAAAAAACGCTGGATGCTTTTGGACAACTCAGAATCGGTCTTGAGCAAGCTGATCCGGAAACGATTGTTATAATTTCTCCGCATGCTCATATGGAAAAATATTCTTTTGCGATAAATTCTGCCAGTGAACTTTCCGGAAATTTCATGAAATTCGGACTTAATGAAACACATACATATGCAAACGATATCGGAACTGTCGACGGTCTTGAATTTGCGTGTCTAAAAGAAGAATTGCTGACATGCTTCCATCAGGATTTTTTGGATCACGGATCGTTAATACCTCTGTATCATCTCGCGAAAAATATCAAACCAAAAATTGTTCAGCTTTCTTTTTCGTTCATGAGTTATAATTTTCATTACCGTTACGGAGAAATATTGCGAAGCGTGATAGACAGTAACATAAACAAGCGTGTTGCTATCATTGCCAGCGGAGATCTTTCGCATAGTCTTTCACCGAAAGCCCCTGCCGGTTTTTTACCGGAAGCGCGGGAATTTGACCAAATGGTGTTGCGCTATTTAAGAGCAAATGATATTGCAAGTATCATAAAGCTTGATCAGCGGATTGCTGCCGGAATTGCTGAATGCGGAATGAGAGCTTTTGTAATTTTGCTTGGCGCATTGCACGGCAGGAGCTACGAATTCAAACTTTTAAGTTACGAAAACCCACTCGGCATCGGTTATTTGACAGCAAGGTTGGTTTAAAATTTACTAAAAATCGGAAGCGCGCAAAAATCGCGCTTTTTTGATTATTTTGTAATATATCATTGCGGATTAGACAAAAAAATGGTAATATTAAGCAAGAAGTTTCCTAAAATCATATTTTTGAATACACGGCAAAAAATCATAATTTATACCGATGGCGGGTCAAGAAATAATCCTGGCCCGGCGGCTATCGGTGTCTATATAGAAACCCTGGGTAAAAAATACGGAGAATATATAGGCGAAAAAACTAATAACGAAGCTGAATATCAAGCCTTGATTTTTGGTATCAAAAAAGCCAAGCAGCTTATCGGCAAGGAAAAATCTAAAAATTATGAAATAGAGTGCCGGCTTGACAGCGAACTGGTTGTCAAACAGCTTAACCACGAATACAAATTAAAAGAAAAGCATATTCAAAATTTTTTCATTGAAATTTGGAATCTGATGCTGGATTTTGGAAAAGTGACTTTCGTTCACATCCCGCGCGAACAAAATAAAATTTCCGATGCGCTTGTGAATAAAGCACTGGACGCGCAAGTAAAACAGGATAAATTATTTTAATTTAAAATAAATAACAAAATATTTTTTATGCGACACAAAAAGAAACTGATATTTTTGGCAATAGTTGTTTTATTGATTGGCGGCGGGGTTTATTATTACAAAAATAAAAAACCCAGCATTGAATACACAACTCAGGCTGCGCAGAAGGGAACTTTAACGCAGACAGTTTCCGTAACCGGAAAATTGGTAGCTAAAGAACAAGCTGATTTATCTTTTAAAATCAGCGGAAGAATTGAAGCGATGTTTGTTGATATTGGAGACAAAATTGAGAAGGGTCAAAAAGTTGCCACAATTGACAAGGGAACGCTTGATGACCAATTGCGCGAAGCAAAGCAAGCAGTTATTGTCCAAAAAAATACACTCTATGACATGAAGACAAATAAAAGAAAAACGACTTATACTTGGGCGCAGGAAGAGGCGCAGAGAGCGAGAATAAAAGAAGCCCAAGCCGGAGTGGATAGTTTAATTGAACAAATTGGTGAGACCACGCTTTATTCTCCTATCACAGGAACTGTAATTACTAAAAATGTTGAAGAGGGTGAAACGACCGTTGCCAATGCTGTAACGGCTAACACTTCCGTAGTAACAGTAGCCAGGGAAGGCGAATTGGAAGTGCAAGCCAATGTGCCAGAATCAGATATAGTTAAGATTGCACTGGGACAAAAAGCTAATGTAACGCTAGACGCTTTCAGTTCAGAGGATATCTTTCCAGCCGAAGTGGTGGACATTGAACCGTCATCTACAGTTATTCAAGACGTTGTTTATTATAAGGTGAAACTTAAGTTTCCCAATTATGATTCCAGATTTAAAAATGGCATGAGCGCCGATACCGATATTCATACGGCCGAGAAAAACGACGTGGTGTTTATTCCGGAACGGGCGATAAAAGATGAAAACGGCAAAAAATATGTGGAAATTTTAAAAGATGAAAAAAATAATATAACCGAAAAGAAATATGTTCAGACAGGCATGCGTGGCGATGACGGAACAATTGAAATAATATCCGGACTTTCCGGCGGAGAAAATGTGATAACTTTGTCAAAAACACAATAAAAAATAACGGCGGTTAGTTTTTTGTAAAAAGTCCCCAAAGAAAATGATTCTCAGGGGACACTTGTACCGATAAGCCGCATTGGCGGCATCAATCTACAATTTCCAGTTTTCTCCACCTTTTTCTGGTGAATGGTTCAATAATCAATAAAAGAAGACAGAACCATACTGGCGAAGAGACAACAATGACAAATGTTATGACTAATCCGGGATATTTTACCATAATCATTCCAATATCGTCCATTCCCCAGCAAACCATCGTTATTAATAATGGAATTATCAAGTATTTAACAAAAATGGATATCCATACTTCGCCAATATAGGCTATTGCGTCAGCATTGTCGATTTTAGGATTTGAAACGAACGTCTTATTTTTTGCCAAGTTATAATGCCAGCTGTCCTTTCTTACTATCATTTTAATCCCCCCCTTTCGTAGTAGGTTACCTTTTATTTTAGTTGACAGACACTAATATTAACTCTCAATTTTATTCTAAAACAACCAAAATGTCAATGCCTTTAATCCGAGTCGAAAATCTTTGCAAAACATACGGTGATGACGGGGTTAAAACCGCGGCTCTTTGTAATGCCAATTTTACTATTGAAAAAGGCGAATTCGTTTCTATTATGGGACCGTCCGGCTCAGGAAAATCGACCCTCATGCAACTTCTGGGTCTGCTTGATCGGCCAAGCGAAGGCAAATATTTTTTAGAAGACAGGGATACTTCAACTTTTGACGACGATACTTTAGCAGATCTTAGGAATAAAAAGCTCGGATTTGTTTTTCAATCTTTCAATCTTTTACCCAGAACATCTGTTTATGAAAATGTGGAACTCCCGCTTCTTTATGATGATAAGGTTAAAGAAAGCAATAAAGAAAAAGTTGATGCGGCTTTGCAGGCAGTCGGTATGGAACATCGTTCGGAGTATCTTTCCAATCAGCTTTCTGGTGGAGAAAAACAAAGAGTGGCTATTGCTCGCGCGTTAGTGAACAATCCGGAAATTATTTTTGCCGATGAACCGACGGGAAACTTGGATTCAAAATCGGGGCTGCAAGTTATGAAAATTCTGCAAAAACTGAACAACGAAGGACATACCATAATCTTAGTCACGCACGAAACATACACGGCTGAACATGCCAAAAGGATTCTCTATATAAAAGATGGTTTAGTTGTTGCGGATGATCCGGTTAGAAACAGAAGAATTGCCCATGATGGAGAACTTTTGAAATAGTATCTTGTATTTTGTATCTCGTATATCGTATGGAAAATGCAAAAATAAAGTCATTTACAGATTTGAATGCATGGAAAGAAAGTCATAATTAGTTTTAATAGTTTATAAATATACAGAAAATTTTCCTAAAAATGAGATTTTTGGTTTAACAAATCAAATGAGAAGAGCAGCGGTTTCTGTGGTTTCTAATATAGCGGAAGGTTTTAGCAGAAGTACCGCAAAGGATAAATGTAATTTTTATTCAATGTCGTACGGATCATTGACTGAGTTGCGGAATCAATTGATAATAGCGCGAGATTTAAATTTTTTAGAAAAAGATAACTTTAATAAGATTGCGCACCAAACAATCGAAGTTGCAAAATTAATCAATGGATTAAAACGTATTGGAAGTAGATAGAGTTTATACAAAATACTAAATACCATATACGAAATACCATATACGAAATACGCATGAGACTGCTTGATCCGATTAAAATTTCCTATAAAAATCTGATGGCGGCGAAATTCCGCTCGTTTTTAACTATACTCGGAATCGTTATTGGCGTAGCGTCAGTAATAATAATCATGGCTATCGGGCAATCGGCGCAGGCTTTGATACTGGATCAGGTTTCCGGAATTGGTTCAAATCTTATCGGGATTCTTCCCGGGGCATCGGATGAAAAAGGTCCGCCGGCTGCCGCTATGGGAATAAAAGTTGACACCTTGAAATATAGCGACCTGGAGGCTCTGCGAAATGGGAAAAATGTTCCGGAGATATCTGATGCGGCCGGATACGTCATGGGATCGATCGGCGCGAATTATAAAGAAAACAATTTGACTGCTTCTTTTACAGGAACGACTGCCAGCTATATTAATGTTGAAAACAGTGAAATTTCAGAAGGAAGATTTCTCACTAAGGATGAGGAGAACAACATGTCGCGCGTAGCGGTTGTGGGGAAAAATATCGTGCGCGATCTTTTCAACGGGGAAGATCCGATTGGCAAAACATTCAAAATGAAAGACCAAAATTTTACGGTCGTCGGAATTTTTAAAGAAAAAGGCAGTGGCGGATTTGGAACATCAAGTGTTGATGATTCTGTTTTTGTGCCACTGCTCACAGCTCAGAAATTGCTTATGGGAATCAATCATATCGCTTTTGTTCGAGCCAAAGCGAAAAGTGCCGATTTGGTTTCGTATGCCATTGCCAATATAAAAACGACGTTGCGTGAAAGACACGGGATTGATAATCCGATTGATGACGATTTCAGTGTGCGTGATCAGGCGCAGGCGGTGGAGATGATAAAAAAAATTACTAATGTCCTCAAATATTTTCTGCTTTCGATTGGAACGATTTCGCTTGTCGTCGGCGGCGTGGGCATTATGAATACAATGCTGATTGTCGTGAACCAGCGCATCCGCGAAGTGGGTTTGCGAAAAGCAGTGGGTGCTAAGAATAAAGATATTTTAACTCAATTTTTAATGGAATCATCCACCATTTCTTTTTTTGGAGGAGTAATTGGAATTATTTTAGGGATCATAATTTCTTTTATCGCAGCGCTGGTCATGCAAGCTTTGCAATATACTTGGCCTTTCATGATTTCTTGGCAATCGATTGCGGTGGCGGCATTGGTTTCAATCGGAATCGGAATTTTATTCGGGGTGTATCCTGCCCGCAAAGCTTCGCAAATATCACCAATGGAAGCATTAAGATATGAATAAAAAATAATTAAAAATTGAAAAATCAAAAATCAAAATGACAAATTAAAATTTAAAAATGGATTTAATTATAAATTTTTTATTTTGCATTGTCATTTTCCATTTTGATATTTGCATTTTACATTAAGAAAAATGCACGAATTATTAGTTTCAATCAATTTAGCTTTTAAAAATCTTCGTTCCAATATTGGGCGGACACTTTTGTCATTGCTTGGAATTGTCATTGGTGTGGCTTCGGTGATTTTGGTTTTATCTTTAGGCGCGGGGGTGAAAAATTTTGTGACTGATCAAATTTCATCTTTCGGAACGGATATAATCCAAATTGAAGTGAAAGTGCCGAAGGTTTCTCAAATGTCATCGGCCAACGCGACCGGACAAGTCGGAGGAACAACTATAACCACTTTTAAATTGAATGATGCCAAAAGAGTGGCCAAGTTGGATAACATTGATTCTTGGTATGCCATGATAGTAAGTCAGCAGCAGACGAGTTTTGAGGACAAGAAAAAACAAGCCATGATTTTCGGTGTGACTGCCGGTGTGACAAGGGCCGATCCAAAAACGGAAGTGGCGGAAGGGCAGATGTTTACAGAGGAAGATGACAACAGTTTGAAACAGGTGGTGGTTTTGGGCAGCGCGCTAAAAGAATATTATTTTGGAGATAAAGAGGCGATTGGCCAAAGTATAAAAATAAAAGGACAAAACTTTAAAATTATCGGAGTTTTGAAAGACAGAGGCATGGTTTCAGTTTTCAATTTTGATGAAATAATGTATATTCCGCTTCAAACAGTGCAGAAAAAATTAGCAGGAACAGACTATTTGCAATCTGCCATTTTTAAGCTCAAGGATATGAAAAAACTTGATTTGACTATTGCAGAAGCGATAGACATTATGCGAACTAGACACAACATTAAAAATCCGGACAATGATGATTTTGCAGTGAGTTCAATCGTTGAATTTTTGGAAATTTTGGATACGGTATTTTTTGCTCTCAATGCTTTGCTCCTAGCGCTGACTTCAATTTCATTGATTGTCGGCGGCGTGGGAATTATGAATGTTATGTATGTGGCAGTGACCGAAAGAACATTTGAAATTGGGCTGAAAAAATCAATTGGAGCCAAGAACAAAAGTATTTTAATGCAATTTCTGTTTGAAGCCGTTTTTCTGACAGTTTTGGGCGGATTTTTCGGACTTTTTTTGGGAGGTATTTTCACAAAATTGGGAGAATGGGCGGCAGCTTCTTTTGGATATCCCGTAAGTCTTTCAATTACATGGTGGTCGGTAGCAATTGGCGCCGGATTTTCGGCATTAGTTGGAATAATTTTCGGATATTATCCCGCCAAACATGCGTCAACGCTTTCTCCGATGGAAGCATTAAGGAAAGAATAGACTAATTGAAATTAATTTAAAGCACGGCGGGCAAGCCCGCCAAACATGCGTCAACGCTTTCTCTGATGGAAGCGCTCAGAAAGGAATGATGAAAATTATGCAATATTTCAAAAAACCCGCAAGTTGTGGGTTTTTTTATGATATGTTAGTTTTAAAGCACACATTTAATCTTAGCAATACACCCATGGAAAAAGAAACAAAGGATATGAAACAAGGGCAGTTTACTTTCGAGTCTTTTGAAAGCGCGGAGGATTCAGAGAAAAAGAGAAAGCGCGAATTAATTTTTGAGTTAGCGCTCTTTTTTGTGCTCGGGATATTGATTGGAATTACAGTAAAAACCGAAGCGGCCAAAAGAGTAACAATCGGTTTCAGTGATTATAAAATTACAGCCGGAAAAACTGCATATGATATTGAGAGCATAAAGAAAGATTTAGACCAACAGACAGCCGCAGCTCAAGCAGTACAGCAAGCACAGACGCAACAATAAAAGTTTTCCCTCCCCCTTTGAAAAAGGGGGACCAATGGGGATTTAAAAGATAAATTAAGTTTCACAAATCCCTCTGTCCTGCTGGACACCTCCCTTTTCTAAAGGGAGAGGAATGCATGCGACAGGGTATAAGGATTAAATTATATTTTAATCAAATAAAACATTATGGAAGAAGAAAAAAAGAGCGAAAGCTTATCGGCTCAGCAGGAAGAGCAAGAAAGAATAGAATCCTTAATTTTAAAAGAACAGCCGGAATTAAAGGAGGAAGAAGACGTATTGCAAGTAAAAGACAGAAAGATTAAAAATCTTATCTCAGCCGTAATTTTGCTCGGAGGTTTATTTGTAGGAAGCCTATTTGTTGATGTAGTGCAGCTCTTTCGGGGAGGCGGATTTTCTCAACACGCACTTAATAATACCGATATTTTTTCTTCGAACGGAAAAACGTGGGTTGCCTATACGGGACCTATTGTTACGATGCAAGTCTTAAATGATGTTGCCTGCGGAGATGCTTGCAAGCCCGATGAAGTTCTCGTGGGACTCAAGCAAGCCATCCCGACCATGTTAACTCAAAAAGTTGATGTTGCATCCGAACAAGGAAAGAAATTGGTTGCCCAGTTCGGGTTTAAAACTCTCCCGGCATTTATTTTTTCAAAAGAAATCGAAAGTACCGATCTTTTCTCAAAAGCGCAGCAATTTTTAGACAAACAAGGCGATTCGTATGCTATTAAGAGCACAGAAGCAGGATTTCCGATTGGAAAATATCTCACTGCGCCAACAATCAGCGATAATGATATAAAAATTGGACCAGACAATGCTAAAGTAAAAATTGTTGAATTTTCCGATTTTACAAATCCAGCCGATTCGCAATTTTATAAAGATGTGGTTTCTCAGGCAATCAAGGACTACGGGGACAAAATCCAGTTTTCCTTTAAAAATTATTTCCTGCCAACTTCTGTGCAATCTCTGAGCGCTGCAATGGCAAGCGAGTGTGCCAATGAACAGGGAAAGTTTTTACCATATGCCGAAAAATTATATGCAACACAAGCAGCTTGGGGAAAAATGAAGGATGCGACTGGAGCACTTAAATCATACGCAACTCAACTTGGTTTAAATTACGCTAATTTCAATCAATGTCTGACGAACAAAAAATATCAAGATAAATTGACCCAATCAGCTAGTGAGGGACAGAGCTTTGGAGTCAATGAAACTCCTTCAATTTTCATCGGAACAAATGTCCAGACTTCGGCGGCAAAATACGATGATGTAAAGAAAATTATTGATGAACAACTTCAGAAATAGTTTTCAGCTTATAGCCGGTAGCTTTTAGTAGAATACAAATAAAAACAGGGCAATCAAGTCCTGTTTTTATTTGGAGTACATTTTGGCTTGACGGGTTTTTGTATTGTCTGATATAATAAACTTACTTACCGATTGGTAAGTAATATATAAAATTAAATCATATGAGTACAATAGAAAATTATCACAGGGATATAATTCAGGATACAAAAAAGCATATCATCGAAATTGCCCGTGATTTGTTTTCAGAATTTTCATATCTGGGCGTATCTATGGATGATATTGCCAAAAAACTCAATATAACCAAAGCGGCGCTTTATTATCATTTTACCGGAAAAGAAGAGCTTTATATGGAGGTATTGGATGAAGTTATTCGTGATCTAAGTCTTTCAATCGAAAAAGTTTCCAATGAAAAAACAGCCAGCAAAAAATTGCATAAACTTATTAAAAGTTATCTGGATTTTGGTTACAAGGAAAAAAATCTTATCAAAGTTTTGATTATAAAATTTCCATTTAGCAATAGCCGGATGATGAAATATCTTTTGTTGGTTAGGGAAGAAATTTCCAACCTGATTGAAACGGAGATTAAAAAAATATTTGCAGAGAACAATTTGCACGAAAAAATAAACAGTCATACTGCAGCTTTTCTGCTTACCAGCTTGATGGACGGTCTGCTTTTGGATTATTCGTTTTTAAATAAAAAAATAGATTCAAAAATAGTTTCTAATCAGATCGTCGAGATTTTATTCAAAAAATAAAAAACAAATGATTAAAGATTTTCTCATCGCCTGTTGGTTCAGTTTCAAACAAATATCACACAGCAATAAAAAAAGCGTCATAATGACCATACTGGTTGTGGTTTTGCTTTTTATCAATATTCTTTTTGTCGCATCTATGATGTCAGGACTGATAAGCGTTATAAACAGTCAAACTATAGATTATCAATACGGAAATATTGTAATTGAGCCAACCAAGGAAAGCAAAAGCGACGCTTATATAAAGCAGGCAGATAAAACACTGACTGATATTCGCAGCATACCGGGCATAACCGGTGCAGTTCAGCACTATAAATCCGGAATTAGCATTACATATGATCCAAAAAAAGAAGGAACTAATATAAAAAGTGGCAGTTGGTATTTGTATTCGATAATACCTTCGGAAGAATCAAAAGTTCTAAAAATAAATTCAAAGATTGTTTCCGGAAGATATCTGGAAGACGGAGATCGAGATAAAATACTTCTCGGACGGGAAATCAGCGGAGGATTCAATGCTAGTCTCGAGAGAACATCTTTAGGAGGGGTAAATGTCGGGGATGACGTTTATGTTTACTATCCCAATGGAATAAATCGTAAATATGAAGTGGTTGGAATTTTCGCGAGTAAAAGTTTTTTGGCGGATGCGCAAGCTTTTGTTACAAAAAATGAAATGGAAAACGTTCTTGAACAACACGACTTGGCTGACGAAATAATTGTAAAAACCGCCACGACCGGAGACGAGAATAAATATATTTCAAAAATAGAAAGCATGTCGCAGCAAGAATTGAAACTTTATCCCTGGCGTGATTATTTAGGCGCTCTCTCAACTGTCACTAATAGCTTTGATTTTGTAAAATTAATTTTTTACGGTATTGGATTGGCTGTTTCCGGCGCCAGCATTTTCATAATTATATACATAGACCTTCTCAATCAGAGAAAACAAATTGGGATTTTAAAAGCTATCGGCATGGAAAGCAAGATTATTATTGTTTCCTATACACTGCAGGCTCTTTTTTACGGATTGCTTGGAACTCTGTTGGGTGTATTATCGATAAAATACGCAATTTATCCTTATTTTATCAAACATCCTTTTGATATGCCTATTGGAGACGTCAGCCTTCTTTTTGAAAAAACCGATCTTATAAAAACAGTAATAAGTATGATAGTCGTATCGTTTTTTTCCGGGCTTCTTCCTTCTATTCAGATTGCCAGAAAAAATATTTTGGATTCAATATTCAGATAAAAAAATGAAAGATATTATAAACGTAAAAAATTTGCACAAAACTTATCCGGGAGAAGTTCCACTTCATGTGCTTAAGGGTGTTAGTTTTTCCGTGCAGGAAGGAGAATTTGTGGCGATTATGGGCAGAAGCGGCAGTGGGAAATCTACCTTGCTTCACCAGCTTAGCCTTTTGGATAATGCGGATAGCGGGGAAATTATTGTTGAAGATTGCGAGCTGACAAAATTTTCTGATGATGAAAAAACAAAATTCCGTCTCCAAAACTTCGGCTATGTCTTTCAGGAATACGCTCTTCTTCCTGGATTCAGCGCTGAAGAAGCAGTCAGCCTACCCTTGATTTTGCAGCATTATTCGATAAAAGAAAGCTTGAAGCGTGCCAGGGAAATTCTCAATATGGTTCAGCTTGGCGATCGAGTGAAACATTTTCCATCCGAAATGTCAGGAGGCGAACAGCAAAGGGTGGCCATAGCCAGAGCCTTGGTCAACAATCCGAAAATTCTTTTTGCCGATGAACCCTGCGCCAATCTAGATTCGGAAACGTCAGCGATAATTCTGGAACTTTTTCGAAAACTCAACAAAGAACTAAATCAAACGATAATTATGGTGACGCATGAGCCGGAAGACGAAAAATTCGTAGACAGAGTAATTCATATGAAAGATGGTATTTTACAATAAAAATAATAATTTTTTAAATTACAAAACTAAATTAATGTCATTCCGAGCTTGTCGAGGAATCCCGATAAATTAAGCAGAAACTATTTTTAGAGATCCTTCGTTTTGCTCAGGATGACAATGCATCATAAAAATGACCAAAATTAAAAAATCAATTTCGTGGATCGCGGTTGTTGTTATTGTGGCAGCAGCAGGATATTTTATCTTTAAAAATAAAGATGAAAAAACAGAATACATAATAACTCCGGTAAGTCGCGGAACAATAATCAAAACTGTTTCTGCGGACGGAGAATATTTATCCAAAGAAGAAGCTGATGTCAGTTTCCGAATTACCGGACCGATTACGGAAATGAGAGTTGATGTGGGGGACAGAGTTGAAGAGGGGCAATTTTTAGCTAGCATTGACGAAGGCACACTGGTGGAAAAACTTGAACAGGCGCAAAAAGAAGTTGCGGCGCAAAAAGCCACCTATGCTTACATGAAAAAGCACGACAGCACTTATAAATATGAGCAGCGCGAAGCGCAAAGAAAAGTAATCGAGGGAGCACAGGCTGCAGTTGATGAGGTTGCTAAACAAATTCAATATGCCAAAATCACAACTCCAATGAGCGGGATTGTGGCAGAAAGAAAAATCGGTTTGGGCGAGATTGCAACCGCTACGGTTCCGGTTATAACAATTATAAAAGAAGATGAGATGAGAATTGAGGCTAAGGTGCCGGAAGTGGAAATAGCCGATGTTAAAGTCGGCCAGGAAGCGGAAGTAAAATTTGATGCATTTCCGGAAAACCGAAAATTTAAAGCGGTGATTTTAGAAATAGATCCGGCTCCAATAACTGTCCAGAATGTTAATTATTATGTTGTCAAAATTAAGATTGATAATCCCGATTCCGGGCTTAAATATGGAATGAGCTGCACGATTTATGACAAAGTTGGCCAAAAAGACAATATTCTCATGATTCCCAAAGGAGTTGTAGAAAAAGAAAACGGCAAAAATTTCGTTACTGTTATGGCTAATACTGAAGAAAAAACCTTGGAAAAAAGGGAAATTCAAACTGGCATGGGAGGAGATGGCGGAAAAATTGAAGTTATTTCCGGACTCAAAGAAGGCGACCAAATAGCAACGGATAAATAAGTAATAATTTTTAAATTATTGCTTGATATTAAATTGATATTATGGAATAATTCAAATATGATTTTAGAAATATTATCTTTTATGTTTAAAAAGATTGAAAAAGTATTTGACAAATTGGAAGACGGTGCGCGCGGTTGGCTTAGCCGGCACCCAATCTTATATGCATTTGTCGGTGGAGCAGGTGTTGTAATTTTTTGGCGCGGAATTTGGCACACAACTGATTATATTACCTATCTTTTTGTCACTAGCAGGGGAAATAATTCCATAAGTCTTGCGCAGGAGGTGTGGTGGGATGGGCCACTCTCGATTTTATTTGGAAGCCTAATTCTTCTTATTACAGGGGTCATGGTTTCAAGTTTTATCGGAAATGAACTGATAATTTCAGGCATAAGGAAAGAGAAGAAGATTGCCGAGAAAACAGAGGAAGAACTTACGGGAGAACATGAGATTGTTGATAAAATCAGAAAAGATATTGCTGAAATAAAGAGGAAAATAAAATAACTTCTTTATTTTTTACGGATATAAAACAGAGCGACATGCTCTGTTTTTATTTTTGTAATGTGCTATAATAAAAATCATGAATCCAGCAGTAAGATTCGAAAATATTTACTGCAGGTTTGTTGTATTCATGAAAAAATAAATTTAATAAAAGTTAGTTAACGTATAATATAATTCTTTTGGCCAAAGGCCATTCGAGTTTTACTGCGGGATGAAATTCAACAAAAATACATTTGAGATTATTTTTTTTGCGCGGGGGGGACAGGGAGCCAAGACCGCATCGGAGCTTGTAGCGCATGCAGCCGTTTTGGAAGGCAAATATGTCAAAGCTTTTCCCTTTTTTGGTCCGGAAAGATCCGGCGCGCCAACCAAAATGTTTTTGCGTGTCAGTGAAAAAGAAATAAGAACGCAAGAGCCCGTGCTTGATCCTGACATTGTCGTAGTTATGGACGAAACAGTGATGGGAGGAGGAGAGATTACGCAGAATCTGGACAGGAACGAATCGCTGATTGTGAATTCTAAAAGAAGTTCCGAAGAAATCCGCAAGAGTGTCCCAAATTTTCTGGGAAAAATACACGCAATTGACGCTTCGGAAATCGCTCTCAGAGTTACAGGCAACCCCAATCCGAACACGGTGCTTGTAGGACAGCTTATCAAAATTTCCGAAATCGTTTCTCTGGAAAGTGCCGCTGAAATTTTTAGAAAAGTATTTACCGCGAAAATAGGGAAAGAACTGACGGAAAAGAACATACAAGCGATGCGGGAAGGATACGACACGCTTTAGTGTATAATTTCCAATAACCAATGACCAATTTCCAATCAAAGTACAATGACTAAATTTCAAATGTTTGAAAATTAATACATTGAAAATTCATTGAAAATTGTGAATTGAGAATCGAAAAATTAAAACGTGATTTGTTCGAAAAATAAAGTTTTTAATAAAAAATATGGAGCAAGGAGCAATCATAAAGCACAATAAAGATAATTCTTCCAAAACCGGAAATTGGCGGTACATGAAACCCGAAGTCGACGCATCAAAATGCATCGGTTGCGGTACATGCGTCCCACATTGCCCGGAAGCGGTTATGGAAATAAAAAATCAAAAATTTGTTGATATAGATTTCGAATATTGTAAAGGTTGCGGGGTTTGCGCGACAGTTTGCCCAGTCAAAGCGATTACAATGAAGAAGTAAAAAATAGTATATCGTATCTTGTATTTCGTATATCGCATAAGAAATACAGGAATCCAATATAAAAATGAAAAAAACACTAAATACGAAATACGAAATACGAAATACGAAAGCTATGACGGGAGGAGCCGCAATGGCCGAAGCGCTTCGGCAAGTTCAACCTGATGTAATGGCCGTATATCCCATAACGCCCCAAACGACAATTATCGAAACGTATGCGAAATTAAAAGCAGATGGGAAAGTTTCAACAGAAATTATACAGGTCGAATCTGAACACAGCGCAATCAGCGCTACGCTTGGGGCGTCCGCGACAGGCGTACGAGCAGTAACAGCGACAAGCTCGCAGGGACTTTTATATATGGCCGAAATGCTTCCGGTTGCAAGCGGATTGCGATTGCCAATCGTGATGTGCGTGAGTTCCCGCGCGTTGAGCGCGCCACTCAATATTCATGGGGAACATGGAGACGTAATGGCTGTCCGCGGAATGGGATGGGTGCAGATATTTTCCGAGAATGCTCAAGAGGCCTATGATAATACGATTATTGCAACAAAACTTGCGGAAAAAATTGATATTCCAGTCATGCCCATTATGGACGGATTCCATACATCGCACACTACAGAGAGAGTGGACATTTGCAATGATGCGGAAATAAAAAAATTTGTAGGCATGCGAAAACCGGAAAAATCACTCCTTGATTTTAAAAACCCCGTCAGTTTTGGGGCATTGGCGCTGCAAAACACTTATTTTGAATTTAAAATAGACCAGGAAATAGCGATGCAAAAAGCTATCGGGGAATACAAAACGATATGCAAGGAATACGAAAAAATTTCAGGCAGAAATTATAAGGTTTTTGAATCATATAAGCTGGATGACGCGAAATACGCGATTATAATAATGGGAGCGACTGCAGGAACTGCTAAAGAGGTCGTTGATAAAATGCGCAAGCAAGGAAAAAAAATCGGGCTTCTGAATGTTAAATTATACAGGCCATTTTCATACAAAGAAGTCGGACATGAGCTGGCGCATATTAAAAAAATCGCTGTGCTTGACCGGGCAATTTCATTCGGAGCCTATCCTCCTTTGTATCAGGACATTTTATCCAGTATGCATGGTGCTGCCAGCGCAAAACACGAAATTGCCAGCTATATTTATGGACTTGGGGGAAGAGATACTTTGCAGAAAGATATTGAGCAGGTTTATAAAGATTTAGAAGATGGAGAGATATCGAATAAAGTTAGATATATTAAATAATTATGTTTTAAATTTTCAATTCACAATTTTCATTTTTCAATCAATTTTCAATGTATTAATTTTCAAACATTTGAAATTTAGTCATTAGGATTTGATTAGAAATTAGAAATTGGAAATTAGAAATTTTTGGCCATTTGTTATGAATAACAAATTGACAAAGCATTTAGCCCCGGGTCATGCGACTTGCGCCGGATGCGGAATTCCGACAATTGTGCGGACAGTGCTTGGCGCGACAAATAATCCGGTAATCGTTTCCAATGCAACGGGTTGTCTTGAAGTTACTACAACAATTTATCCTAATACATCTTGGAAAGTTCCGTATATTCATAGCGCGTTCGGAAATGCGGCGGCAACAGCGGCAGGTATTGATGCTGCGCAAAAAGCATTGATAAAAAATAAAAAGCTAAAAAAACCGGCAAAAATCATTGCTTTTGGCGGGGACGGGGGAACATATGATATCGGACTACAGGCGCTTTCAGGTGCTCTTGAAAGAGGACACGACTTCCTTTACGTTTGTTATGACAATGAGGGATACATGAATACGGGCGGTCAAAGATCCGGCGGGACTCCATATGGCGCAAACACTGAAACTGAACCGGCCGGAATTGCTTCATTTGGAAAATCACAACAGCGTAAAGATTTGATGGAAATCGTAAAAGCGCATGGAATAAAATATTTAGCGCAAGCGAATGTGGCGTATCTGGCCGATCTAAAACGCAAAGCCAAAAAAGCGCTGGAAACATCCGGACCATCGTTTTTGCTCGTGCTTCAGCCATGTACAAATCTTTGGAAATTTCCAACATCACAATATGTAAACATTGGAAAACTTGCAACTGAAACGAATTTCTGGCCGCTTTATGAAATTGAAAATGGAAAATATACGGTTAATTACACAGCAAAAAGTCTAAAATCGATCGAAGAATTTCTGAAAACTCAGGGCAGATTTAAACATCTATTCACTAGTCGTAACAAAAATATTATTGCGCAAATACAGCAGCAGGTAGATGAGGACTGGGAGAAACTTAAGAAAAAATGTATCTAGTATTTTGTATCTCGTATTTCGTATAAATTCAAAAAATACAAGATACATAATACGAAATACGGTATACTATTCTGTGACTTGTCAAAAAGGCTCAACTAAGCTAAAATATTTTTGTTGCCACCTTAGCTCAGTTGGTAGAGCGGCGCACTCGTAACGCGCAGGCCATCGGTTCAATCCCGGTAGGTGGCTCAAATGATAAAAATAATATTTTCACGTTCTTAAGAATACGAGAATATCGCAGAAATAAAATATTAAATAAGAATTATATTATTCGTATATTAATATTTAATTCGTAATTAGTAAAAATATGAAAACATTCATCTGCGAAATTTGCGGAGATGCCTATCTCGGATCAGAAAAACCAAAAAATTGTCCTTTTTGCGGGGCGCGCGTAGCATTTATAAAAGAAGGAAAAGACGCCCAGCCTGTTGTAAATATAAAGCAACAACTAAGCGAACAGACGATTGTAAATCTTAATGAAACACTAAAACTCGAAATGGGCGCGAATGCAATTTATACTTGCATGGCCGGAAAAGCCGCAACATATGAAATAAGCAAGATGTACAAGCGTCTGGCAAAAATAGAATTGGAACACGCTGTCATTTGCACTAAGTTATTGGGAATTGAAATGCCGCCAGCCGGCAGTGAACTCTGTGGCGACACCGACAGTGAAAATTTTCAAAAAACAATAGAACTCGAAGACCATGCTTCCGAGCTTTATACTGAATTTGCAAAGAATTCCGAAGAGGCGCACATAAAAATATTATTTACCGCGCTGAACCAGGCTGAGCAGGACCATATTGAGCTTATCAAAAATTATTTTTAAATCGTATATGGTATCTCGTATGTCGTATATCGTATAAATACGAAATACTGAATACAAAATACGAAATACTGAATATGGAAGCAATACTTTTTTCAATAGCGACTTTTTTTTCAACTTATTTGGGCGGAACGCTTGCCGTGAAATTAAAAAACAAACTCCATTTAATTATGGGATTTACTGCGGGCGTTTTGCTTGGAGTTGTTTTTTTTGATATTTTTCCAGAAATAGTCGAACAGATAAAAGAATTCAATTTTAATTCAACCGAAGTCATGGTTGCGCTGGTCGCGGGGTTCTTACTTTTTCACATTTTAGAAAAAACACTTCTCATACATCATGCTCATGAAAAAGACTACACCGAGCATAAGCATCCTCAGGTTGGAGTTTTTTCTGCTTTAGCTTTGGCGGGACATAGTTTCATGGATGGCGTGGGTATCGGGTTGGGTTTTCAAATTAATCCTGCCGTAGGCATATTAGTCGCTGTTGCTGTGATTTCCCATGATTTTACTGACGGGATGAACACGGTGGTTTTGATGCTTTCGAATAAAAACAGCGTTGAAAAAGCTAAGAAGTTTTTATTTTTAGATGCCATAGCTCCAATTTTAGGAGCGGCGTCAACATTATTTTTCAGGGTATCACCGCATGTTTTAGTTTTGTATCTGGGGTTTTTCGCAGGATTTTTGCTTTATATCGGGGCGAGCGATATTTTACCGGAAGCTCACAGCAAAAATAGTTCGCTAAAGCTTGTCGGACTCACTATTTTGGGCGTATTGTTTATTTTTATGATTACCCGTATTATTTAGTATATGAAAGAATTGATTGAAAAACTTGATGTTATAAAAAATAAACTCCCGCTTCTGCGGGACTATCTTTGACGTAGAGCAAAAAAAACAAAAAATTGCGGAACTGGCTAATAAAACGATGGACGCAGGATTTTGGAATGATACGCAAAAAGCCGCGCGAATTTCAAAAGAATTGGAATTGTTAAAAAGCGAAGTTGAAAATTTTGAAAATATTGAAAAGAAAACCAAGGAACTTATTGAACTCGCGGATTTGTTTGGATCAGCGGCAGGTGACGAACAACAACAGCTAAAAAAACAAGCCGAAAAATTGCAAAAAGAATTTGATTTATTGGAGTTCAAATCATTGCTTAGCGGAAAATATGACACAAATGATGTAATTCTCGCTATCAGGAGCGGTGCGGGAGGAGTAGACGCGCAAGATTGGGCGGAAATGCTACTCAGGATGTATTTACGCTGGGCTGAAAAGAATAATTATAACGTAAAAATTATAGAAGAATCCCGAGGCGCAGAGGCTGGTATAAAAAGCGCAACTATTGAAATTTCAGGTTCGTACGCTTACGGGTATTTACAAAGCGAAGCAGGGGTGCATCGGCTGGTAAGACTCTCGCCATTCAACGCCGACAGTTTGCGTCAGACATCTTTTGCGCTTGTGGAAATTTTACCGGTCATTGAAGAAATTTCCGAAGTAGCAATCCAGCCACAAGATATTGCAATCGATACTTTCAGGGCATCCGGCGCGGGCGGACAACATGTAAACACAACCGATAGCGCTGTGCGGATTACGCATATTCCGACCGGTTTAGTAGTGACATGCCAGAGCGAACGTTCTCAACTGCAAAACAAAGAACAGGCGATGCGTGTATTAAAAGCCAGGATACATAAGCTTTATTTGGAGAAACAGCAGGAAGAAAAACAAAAATTACGCGGAGAATACAAGAGCGCCGAATGGGGAAGCCAGATAAGATCTTATGTTCTTCATCCCTACAAAATGGTAAAAGATCATCGGACAAAATACGAAACTAGCGATGCGGAAAAAGTTTTAGCAGGCGACCTTTACAAATTTATGGAAAGCTACTTGAGATATTCTGCTAGTGAAAGAAAATAATACGTGGGTATGCTTTAGAGAAGATAAAAGCAGGCTTACCCTGTTAAATAATTTTGCTCGCTTCAAATAAAAATCAATTTCCATTTATTGTCTCACTGGAAATTATAGTGTATAATAAAAATGTTCATAGTTTTTCGGGTATCTTTATAACGTATAAAATAAAAAAATGTTAAAATTTGAAAATGTTTCAAAAATATACCCCGGTGATTTCGTGGCGCTAGAAGACATTGATATAGCCATAAAAAAAGGCGAGTTTGTTTCAATAGTGGGGCACAGTGGCTCAGGAAAATCAACCTTTTTAAAGCTTGTATATGCCGAAGAACAACCAACGACTGGAACAGTATATTTTAACGAGCGTCCATTAAGCGCAATCAATCGGAAACACCTGCCGTTTTATCGTCGTAACATAGGAACGGTGTTTCAGGATTTTAAACTGCTTCCCAAAAAAACTGCTTATGAAAATGTGGCATATGCGCTTGAAGTTTCCGATGGAATGATGGATGAGATCAAAGAACTTGTTCCGGAGATTTTGGATATTGTCGGTATGGGCAATAAGATGGAAAAATATCCTCATCAATTATCGGGCGGAGAACAACAAAAAGTGTGCTTAGCTAGAGCGCTCGTATGCAAACCGCTTGTAATAATTGCGGATGAACCCACGGGAAACCTTGATCCTACATCAACCTGGGAAATCATACAGCTTCTTGTGAAAATAAACAGTATGGGAACGACGGTTCTACTGGCTTCGCACAATAAAGGTATTGTAGATAAATTGAATCGTCGCGTAATAGAATTAGAAAAAGGAAAGCTGATAAGAGATAATGCGAAAGGAAAATACGATAGCAACGGAAAAGAAAAAATCGCTACCGACGAAAAAAGAAAACAAACCGTATAAAATTTGTAATTCGTATAGAAAATACATGAAACTAATAAAACTAAAACGGACATTTACAGAAGGATTGGATAATTTCTATCGCAATGGCTGGCTGAGTTTCGCAACTGTCAGCGTATTGGCGATATCTTTGTATATTATCAGTATTACTATTGTCTTGGGCGTGACTGCAAATATTATTTTAAAAAATATTCAGGATAAAATAAACGTAAGCGTATATTTCAATTCGGATGTCGAAGAGAACATCATACTGGACATAAAAAGCAAACTGGTCGGATATCAGGAAATAAAATCAATCGATTATGTTTCAAAAGATCAAGCATTGGAACAATTTAAGAAACTCGGAAACAATAATCCTTCTATTTTGCAAGCGCTTGATGAAATTGGAGATAATCCATTGCTGTCATCGCTAGTCATAAAAGCAAAAACTCCCGATCAATATGACATAATTACCAGCGCCATTGGCAATTCCAGTTTTGCGCAGGATATAAGCCGGATAGATTTTGAAGAAAATAAATCAGCAATCCAGCGTCTTACTTCAATTATAAAACTTGTGGAAAAAGTTGGATTCACGTTGGGCATAGTGTTTGTTTTTATCGGGATAATGATAACATTCAATGCCATCAGGCTTACTATGTACGCGCACAAACAAGAATTTGAAATCATGCGTCTTGTCGGAGCATCGAATATCTACATTCGTATGCCGTTCGTTTTTGAAGGAATTTTTTATGGCGTGGCATCGGCATTTTTGGTTATGATTTTTCTTTACATTACTTCGAAATTTTTAGCGCCAATTACGCAAGGCAGTATTTCAGGAGGGGATATCGTTTCGTTTTATTTCAGCAATTTCTTTATTATTTTCGGCTCACTGCTTCTTTCGGGAGTAGCGCTCGGAACCCTTAGCGGAATAATCGCCATCAGGAGATATTTGAAAGTCTAAAAGTCTCAACGTCCAAACGCCAGAACGTTCCAAGGGAATATTATAAAATAAATCAGCCACCATCGCAGTTATGCTAGGTGGCCTTTTTTGTGTATCTTTTCTTTTACAAAGAAAGTGTTTCACTACGGTCCTCTTTGTCGTTGCCCGGTTCGTCTTTGGGGAAAAAAGACAGATAATATCTTATTTTATACTCGCCGTCATTCCTAAAGGTAATGCTTCTTTTTATTCGAAAAATTGGCTCTTCGTCTGGGATTGCGTACCATTTGCTGTCAGAAACTACAACCACATCTTCTTCTGCAAGCGGTCCATTTTCTCTGACATCGCATTTGAATGCGGCAATTTCCGCATTCGTCGGGCTTAAGTCAATGCTCATATAAATAATAAATCCCAGTAACAAAAAAAGCCCTACCGCAAACCACCTCCATTTTTTCATAACTCCTCCCGAGAATTTTTTTATTCAATATTACTTGTCGTTACTAAATGTCTAGCATAAAAAGATTATTACGTCAAGAATTGTTTTTTTGGATAATGTTCCGAGGTAGAGATTCGAACTCCAATAAACAGGACCAGAACCTGTTGTCCTACCATTAGACGACCTCGGAAAATGTTCTAAAAACCGCATATCTCAAACAAAATAAAGTATATCAGAAATGTGCGGAAAATCAAGAGTTTCTTGTTAAATCGTTGAAAATGGATTATGCTTGAAAAATGAATAAACCAATCCAAACAAAAGAAATAGTTTATCCGGTCCGCATTAACCGTTATTTGGCTCTGAATAATTACAGTAGCCGCAGGGAAGCGGATGAGTTTATTGCGAAAGGAATTGTCACAATTAATGGCAAAAAAGCCAAAATTGGTGATAAGGTCAATGAAAATGACGTAGTCGCGGTAAACATGAAAGTTCAGGGAATAGCAAAAGAATATGTGTATTTTGCGTATAATAAAGCTAGGGGAATCGTGACACATTCTCCGAAAGACGGGCAGAGAAGCATAAAAGAAGTCGCATATTCCGCAGACGATGTTTTTCCAGTCGGAAGATTGGATAAAAATTCACGCGGGCTAATAATTTTAACGAATGACCGGCGTATCACTGACAAACTGCTGAATCCGGAATACGAGCATGAAAAAGAATATGTAGTTTCAGTCAACAAGCCCATTACGAATATTTTTTTGAAAGTTATGGGGCAGGGAGTTCAACTTGAAGATTTTAAGACACGGCCTGCGATTATTAAAAAAATTGATAAGACGGTTTTTCATATCACTCTGACAGAAGGCAAAAAGCATCAAATCAGAAGGATGTGCGCAAATCTTGGCTGGGAAGTTGCCGATCTTAAACGCGTAAGAATAATGAATATCAAGTTGGGGAATCTCGGTTCGGGACAACAAAGGAAAATACAAGGCGAAGAATTGGATATTTTTTTGAAAAGCTTAGGGATGTAACTTTTTCTTTACTAATTACTAATTTTCTTACTAATATACGAATGGAATTTAGATAATATTCTAAAGAAAATTAAATTTTTATAATTAGTATATTCGTATTTTATTCGTAATTCGTAAAGTTATGAAAATTGCAATCCACGCGGCCGATTTAGACCATGATAGAATAGATGGTACGAGAGTATATCTTTTTAATATGCTCAAAAATTTCGGCAAGCTCGACAAGGAAGATTCTTTTTTGATTTATCACAGAAGCTTTTTTAATCGCCGCATGGTTCCGCCGGCGTTTAGTAACTATTTCGTCAAAAAACTTTACTTTCCGATGTTGTGGACGCAGACCCGTTTTGCGCTGGAATTATTTTGCAATACGCCGGACGTTCTTTGGATGCCCGTACACAACATGCCTCTTTTCAGGAGAAAAAAAATGAAAGTCGTCGTAACGATTCATGATTTGGCATTTAAAATATTTCCCGGATATTTCACAAAAAGAGATCTCACCAAACTCAACAGGCTGAGCGATATGGCGATAAAGAACGCCAATCGCATTATTGCGGTTTCGCATTCGACCAAAAATGACATTTTAAAATTCTATCCGGAAATTTCTGAAGAAAAAATCTCTGTTGTGCATCACGGATTTGATTCCGAACTTTTTCAAAAAGATTTTCCCGCAATTGAAAGCGAAGCTTTACTAAAAAGCTATAACCTAAAAGCTAAAAGCTATCTATTGTATGTCGGCGCGATTCAGCCAAGAAAAAATCTCGAAATTCTTGTTGAAGCGTTTGAAAAAATAAAAGAAAAATCCGCAAGCCAGCGGATGGATTTAAGATTAGTTATTGCCGGCGCTCCCGCCTGGAAATCCAATGATATTCTTAAAAAAATTTCTGCAAGCAAATTTAATAGTGATATCATTGTTACGGGCACTATCGGATTTGAAAAAATCTCCATGCTCTGCCGGAACGCGAAAATGTTCGTTTTCCCGTCACTTTACGAAGGTTTTGGGATACCGGTATTGGAAGCTATGGCGTCGGGAATTCCGGTAATCTGCGCCAAAAACTCGAGTTTGTCTGAGGCTGGCGGAGAGGCGGCGCTTTATTTTGAGACTGGCAATAGTCAGAACCTTGCCGATTGCATGAATAGAATTATTGAGGACGCTGAGCTTGAAAAAGATTTAATCAGGAGAGGACTTGAACACGTGAAAAATTTTTCCTGGGAAAAGTGCGCCAGGGAAACACTTGAAATTTTGACAAAATGGTAACATAATTAAAAGTCAATAATTAAAAATAAAAAACTTCTTGTTTCGGGAAGCATTTTTTTGTTTTTAAATATTGATGCGACATTCTTTTTCTCATAAAATGGGAAGAGTTGTTTAAAAAATTGAGAGGGGGTGAGAAAAGAAAATAATTTGCAAAAAATCAGGCAGCGTCAAATGTTAATTGTTTTTAAACTTGAAACTTAAAAACTCTGCAGGAGAGATGAAATGAAAAAGTTTCTATTGTCGCTGGTAGTTTTGTTGATTTGTTTATGCTTCCTGTTTCCATCCGTAAAAAATGCTTCGGCGGTTGTTTTTCCGCAACCTCCGACTCTTCCTTTTATTTACAACGGACACACCTATACTGACGTAGTTGCATATTTTCACCCGGGACCAGATGCAAATGGTTGGTATGATTCGTACTCTTTGGTCTATTTTAATTCGTCGAATAATCCGACGATCTATCATCCGAATCAAAATAGCAACTTGATTTCCGCACCGTCAGTAGCAAGTGGTTCAAATAACGAAATGTACGTCCATTTTAGATGTCAATCTGATAATGTACCTTTTGATACTTCGGGTACATGTTTTCAGAGTTACGGAAGTCTTCAGGAAAATATCATGCAAGCAGGAGTGGATGTACCATATCAAGTGCAATATATTTATGACAATATTTGGTCGTCAAAAGACATTTTGAGGACTGATAACGGTCAAGTTTGGAAGTCTGCGAATGTTGCAAGGGCTCCGCAACTTTCGGTTACTCTTGATCCTCAAACAGGAGGGACAGTTTCAAGTTCTCCGACATCAAACTTTTCCTGTTCAAGTGGAACCTGTACGGGGTTATTTACAAAGGATAGCAATGTGTCGCTCACACCAACACCCTCAACCAACTGGGCGTTTGCTTACTGGATTGACGGAGCAAATCAAGTCACCGACAATCCATGGGTAGTCAATATGTCTGCCGACAAAAGCGTGACGGCGAAGTTTCGTTATAATATGAAAATGCCCTTACCGGGCGGAAAACATTGGCTTTTATCCGTTGAACCGGGTGGTCAAATTCAATGCAATGGGGGAACTGATACAAATCACACAGGCACTTCCTATTATGCCTTGGATTTTACTGACAATACGAGCGAAGACGGCCATCTGGAAGGAACTGATGTACCAATTCTTGCAGCAGCAAGTGGAACAGTGACAGAATCGTCATGCGCAAGTTCTTCATGGGGATGCACCGTGGTAATTAATCATGGAAACAATCTCAGCACTCGTTATGCGCACATGAAAACAACTCCCCTAAAGAGCCAAAATGACACAGTAACAACAGGAGATCAATTGGGTGTGATGGGAAATACCGGAGATAGTTCTGGTATTCATTTACATTTTCAGGTTTATTACAATGGAGATAGTAGCTCAACAAATGCTACGGTTAAGTCCGTGTATCTCGATGGCAGTAAACTGGATGACTATACGGTAGGTTGCGATAACTTCTACCTCTCTACGAATCAATAAAGCAGCAAAAATGTTGCAAAAAGCGGGCATCCAATGTGATGTCCGCTTTCATTAAATTTAAACAAAAACTAAAGATTAAATTTGAGAGTTGAAATTATTTTGTTAAAAATATCCCTATCGGAATCATTGTTTATTTTCATAACTATTTGAAAACGCATTCCTTTTATATCGGGAAAAATTGCTTGCAGCTCGCTTTGTCCGTTGTTTGCGACATATCCTCCATTATTAGTATCATTAACGTATCCTTCGATAATAAATCCTTTATAATTATCGACAGTAATAGGCGTTTTTTTCTCATTGTCATACGCAACTGTTTTCAGAATAAAAGTTGATGAAAATACGGATATTAAAGCAATGCGGCCTGTTTGATTGCAACGCATAGAATCGTTGATGGCTTCCTGACAAATGTTTGTATAATCATTTTTTAAATAAAACGAAAAACCCTGATATGAATCACTTGCCATGTCGCTCGGGTTGAACCATGAGTATGGATATTTAAAACTGAAATTAAACTTAGAAGAATCCCGATCTTTACTATTAAAATTATCCCACGTTGAAATATTCATAATATCAATATTCCCACACGATTTATTCCAATTATTAACACAGCTCCGTGTTTTATCACACCAAAAATAGCCCGATGCCGCAGAGCAGCCATAATTGTCTTTTTCTCCACTTATTGTCTGTTGATTTTTATCTTGCTGTTTAGTGATGTTATTTAGTTGCTCTGTCGCTTGTTGATTTTTCTCAATTTTCCAAACAAACGTCCCGACCGTGATTGCAACAATCACAAGAATTATTGTTCCAAGCATTGTGCTGATTTTTTGACTTTTTCCGCCAGAAACTGATTTACCCTTAGCAAACTTTTTTTTATTTTTCACATCGTTATTTTAATTTTTAGCTGCTTAAATTATACCATAAATGCGAATATATTAAAAAAAGAAAAGATTTCCATATTAACATCCTCAACCAATTGGGTGTTTGCTTACTGGATTGACGGAGCAAATCAAGTCACCGACAATCCGTGGGTAGTCAATATGTCTGCCGACAAAAGCGTGACGGCGAAGTTCTTTAAAACGTTCAGGAATGCAGTGGGGAGTTTCAGGAAAAATGTTAGTGATGACGGAGGAGAATGCGTTGATTATGTGAATTATGAAACAGATATACAATTATCTGGATATGCGTATGAATGGTATCGAAATGCTATCAATGCGGGATATTATGTTTCATCTTCTACACCGGTTATTTCCTCGATTATAGTTTTTGCCACACAAGGGAACATGACATATGGGCATGTTGGAATCGTAACCGCGATTAATGGAAATAACATTACAATTCGTGATTCTAATTGGTGTAATCCGGTAACTTGTCACGAGGTTAAAGAACACACTGTGGATATCAGTAATTACACTATTGCTGGATATATCTATTTCACGCCGCCAAACTAATCGGTCAATATACCGATAGCAACATAGGGTAGAACTCAATGCGTTCTACCCTATTTATATTCTGAAAATAAAATAATTTATCATAAAAACTTAAAATGAGAAAGTATTTCTACAAATTTGTTAATTGTTTGTTTATCCATGGAATTTGATTGAAATGTTCCATTTAGAATAATATTTTTTCCAATAATATAAAATGCACGCTCTGATGATGAAATTGAAATTGACAGCGGGCTATAAAATGCTCGTCCACCTTTAATTTTCATTTCCTTGAATCTAGATTTTGTACCAATGAGATTAACATTTGAATTTACGAGTTTTAAGTTATCTTCAATCGAGTTTGATATTGATTCATTATCATTAATGTAATTATTATCAAATATTATTTCTCCAATCGATCCATTAATAATATTGGGGTAAACAGAGGCATCCATTATTGAGGGAGCATGGAAATCCAGAGTCCAATCGCTTGGATATTCAATTTCAAATCCGTATTTTGTATCTCTAAAAACGTGCCAAGTATTTTCGTTATAACTTAATGTTGCGGAGAAGACTTTAAAGGTTTTTAATGCGTTCTCAGATTCAGTGTATATTTCTGGATCAAACGCGGGCGGAACATAATATGTAAGATATGATGTTCCGCCTTTAAGGTAATAAAAAGAATAGGTGTCATTTTCTGCGATTGGCTTACTGTTAATCAAAGTACATTTATAATAAGGTTTATCTTGGCCCGAATCTTGCCCGCATCCCTTTTTTATTTCATTGATTTTTATTTTTGGATAAGCCAAAACATTAAAAACATCTGCCCATATAAATCCAGTATATACTTTTATATATTTTTGATTTGTTGCCGGCAGCAGAAAAGAAATTTTTCCGATTGTATCAGGCGAAACTTGAATAATATATTTATCTACATAATTTGGTAAGTATAATGAAAAACCGTAATTACTATTTGAATAAAGATTTTCAGCTTTTGAAACACTTGATATATTTACTAATGACTGTTCTACAATTGGTTGATTTTTCTCAATTTTCCAAACAAACGTCCCAACCGTAATTGCAACAATCACAAGCACAATTGTTCCGAGTGCTGTGCTGATTTTTTGATTTTTTCCGCTCAAGCTTGATTTACCCTTAACAAACCTTTTTTTATTTTTCACATCGTTATTTTAATTTTTTAGTTGTTTAAATTATACCATAAATGTGGCTAAACAAAAAACAGAATTACTCCTGTTTTTTTGTTTAATTAATTTTTTGGATCGAAGATTATTTGATAAAACAGAAAGAATAAAAACAATGTTGTAAGGGTGATAATCATGTTTTCCCACAGGGCGAATTTTAAAAGAGAATTTCCCATAAGTAAAAAAGCCAGCAGTATCAAAACAGGCAAGGGCTTGTTTTTTTTAATTACCGGTGCGGCGTAGGTTAGCTGGAATTTCTTTCCAATCCAAATTATCGATAATAAAACCAATAATATCACTATAACAACGCGCGTAAGACTGATATGCGATGAAACAATTCCCGGCAGCGCTCCTTCCGCGATGAGCATCGCGATAAAAGATATGAGCAAAAGAAACAAGGCGTCATATAAAAGTTTATATATGATAAGCAAGGCGTCTTTATTGAAAGGTGGTAGTTTCAGAATACGCATTACGGTTGTTGTTGTATATTATAGTTGGTAAACACATTTCCTTTGATTTTCGAAAGGGCTGCGTTAAAATTCCCCAAGTTTATGGACGTAAAAAAGGTTATATCTGCATTACTAATTTTTGCGCCATCCTTAAACTTAGCATCAATCTGAAAATCAGTTCCCGGAAAATTATCAAAAGAATTGAGAGGAGCATCGCAAGAATATGTGTAACTGGAGAATAACTTCTTTTTTAGCTGGCAGGAAACGCCAACCTCGTTTTCTTGCAAGTCTGCCAGTACGGGTTTTTGTTTAGAATATGTTTTAGCAACCGCCGCGCTTTCAATAGGATGTTTTTCTTCATCCTTGATAACAAAATATTTATTTATTCTTTGATCAAAAAATAGCGTGCCATTGGGATGCGGCTGATTGTAGGTGAATTGCCTCTGCTTTTCATAAATTCCCAGTTCGACTGAATCAACCTGGACTAAATTGTTCCAATCAAAGCCCATTTTTATGAATGTTTCGGCGTTTGAAATTGGGTAACTTTTTCCCTCGCTCAGAATAAAAACTGATGGGGCCAGTGAGGCCAATGTGCCATCCGCGAATCCCAAAGATGTTTCAGCGAGCTCGTATTGGCTGAAAAAATCAGCGGTTTTTATAATTGCCTGATTTGCGTCGAATTGTGAAAAAAATGCTTTTGTGCTGACAAAAGGATAGAGTTGCTGATTTTTTAGTTGGTAGTAGGTGTCACCGATGGCAAAAAGCGTATCGTTCGGGTAGTTGCCTATATCGTTTATATCGTCTCCGGGGTCGTTGTATTTTAAGTCGTCTTGGGAAACCTGCAAAAAAGAATTTTTTGAATAACCAAGCCTTGTGACCAGGGCGATGTTTGAAAATTTACGAAGAGCGCCATCGGATACTATGTAATAAACACCGTCTGCTACAAGTAAAGTTCCGTCTCTAAAGCCTATCGGAGCGCCCGTTGGATAGAAAAAGGCTTCATACGATTTGCGGATCCTTATGGGAGTATTTTCGATATTTTTAGAATTGTTATCCGTTGTAAACTTGACAGTGGCGCTGGAAAAAGTACCGGAGGGATTTGCATCGAATGTTATAGCATCATTGGCGACTGCCAAACCTTTTGCTAATGTTTCAGATTTGGCGGTTATGTTGGATAGTTCAAGATTATTTTTTAGAGAATTAATGTTGCTAAAAGAAAAAGTAAAAGATAAAGAGGGGAAAAGGATGCGATCCAGGGCAAGAAGCACAATTATCAGAAAAACTGCATATAGAAAAATCCGAGCGACAGTATATCTCTTGCGCAAATGAGGTTCAAGCTTTATTTCTTTTGTCAGATCAAGCATATTATTACAGAATAATTGTCATCCCTTCGGTTTCACTCAGGGCAAGCTTTGAGTGAAATGCAGTGGAGTCGAAAGATCTGAGCCCAGATTCCTCGGCTACGCTCGGAATAACATTGTAGTAAATAATAAAAATCAATTTCGTGCTATTTTGTTATCTTGAATATTCCACCGTTTATCGATATTTCTTTTTTCTTTGGAAGGGATATTATTTCAGAAGATGAATCTTGTTCCGTAATCAGCTTGGAAAACGTAAATTTGTAAGTATCTTTCAGTGTCATTTGGCTTCCGATATCGCTAGTTAAATAATAAGGCACTTGTTTATTTGGCGCAATCAGGTATACATTGTCGAATTTTCCAAGATCCAGCTTGGCTAAATCATGCGTATTAAAAAAATATACCGCATTTTTTCCATAAAGAAAATTCATTGGTCCGCTAATCATTGCCCAGTTATCCCCGGTTGCTTCTCTGTCTATAAGAACGAGGTCGTTGGAAGAAAAATTATCGCTGAGCAATTTTGTCTGGGCGAGAAGGTTTTTGTTTTCCGAAAAAGTCAGATATTTTGAAAAAGCCGGCAAATTGGCGGCAAGTAAAATAATTACAACTATACCTGAAAAAATAGCGATACTTTTTTTGTTTTTCCAGTTTTCCAAGCCCTTTCCAAGAAGCAACCCGGAATAAAAAATTCCAACAGGCAAAAGCGAAAACATGAAACGCCTGAGCATCCAGGGATGGCCGGGAGTTATATGGGAATCAAGAAAGTATACAAATGAAGGCAAAACGACGAAAAATGGGATAAGCTTATAAAATTCTTTTTTAAAGGCGCAGATACATATGCCAATAGCTCCGATTATAAAAAAACCAAGCATGCCGTATATCAGAAATAATTTATCTATATAGAAAGCAGGCACCTCGGAATCTTTAAGTGCTCCCAGATATTGTGTTTGCAAGACCATGAACATTGGCAAAAGCGCTTTTGCGATTTCGCGATAAAAATTGAAATCCCTGAAAATATTTACTATAAACACGGCAACAAAAAATATAGCGGGCAACCAAAGTCTTAAGGCGGGTTTTTCTTTTATGTATTTTCGGGCGCCCTTATTTAGTGAAATAACTATAATAGAAACGGCCAGAAAAGCGATTCCTTCAATGCGTGTGAAAAAAAGCAGGATTGCGGATGCAAGAAAAACAAAATAATGCAATTTTCTGAGGCTTTTCAAAAAAAGCATGAGCGCGAGAATAGACAACCAAAGGATTGGAAGCGCCATGTTTTCACTAAGCGTAAATTTAGAAAACCACATAAAAATAAAAGCTGTTGCGGTGAACAAAAATGTCGGTATGGCAGATTGTGCGTTTAAAAATAATCTGATGAGCAGATAGAAAGAAAAGAAAAAAATACATAGCAAGATAGCGTTGGCTACTATAAAGCCGCTAATACCGAACAATGAATAGAAAAGCGCCAGCCAAACTATATAAACCAAAGGGAATTGGGTTGTCAAGTCGCCCTGGTCTGTATAGTAGAATCCCGGAAAATTGAGAGCACGACCCGGACCGTAAATCTTAAAAAATTCTGTACTGACAGGAGTTGAAAATTCAAAAGTATGATTTTGAGACAGTCTTATTGCTGCTTCGCTGATAGCTCCCTGGTCTCTTCCTGAAAAAACGGTCGGTGTGGAAAAAAATGAAAATAAAATTACTATCAAAAGAAATATAGTGCTCGCAATCCGCAGTTCAAGCGAAAGCCTCGCGAGCATTTTGTTTTTTAACGCATAGCGCGTAATTCCTATGCCACCAAACACAAAAACCGCCCATATTATAGGTGCATAAAAAAAACCACCAAGCGCGGATATAAAACCTATCCATGCTACGCCTACCCAGAGGAGGGCTTTAAAAAGAAAAATTTGATAGTCAACGAATGATAATTTTTTGTTGCTCATTGTCTCGATTATACCTATTATTTTCATATTTGCAAAGCGTTTTTTTATGATGTAAAATTAATGAGTTCTACAAATACACATAAAAACAAATAATGAGTAAGCCCAATTTTTTGTATTGGTACTATAATCAAGGTGTTCATGAATTGTTAGAAATTTGGAAAAATTTCCTGTTTTTCAGCTGGAGACATTTTTCAATAGCGGAACTCTTTAAGACCCTTATTTATCCTTGGCGGCGGGATGTAACCGTGCAAAATTGGCGGGGGCTGCATCCTTTCAGGACATTCGAATTGGTTTTTGAAAACATAGTCTCGCGTATACTCGGAGCAGCGGTCCGTTTAACTGTGATTTGCGCAGGCATCGCAGTTTTTTTGTTTGTGCTGATTGCTGGACTAATCATAAATTTTCTTTGGATAAGCGCTCCATTTGCCATACTAATCCTACTTACGTATGCGGCAAAAGGAGTTATAAACCCGCTTGGGGCAAGCGGATTTATTTTGGGTTGGATTATTTTTTCTATTTGCTGTTATTGTCGTAATACGGAAATTCCGCTAACAGAAATGGAGTTTGATAAGTTTTTAAAACGCAAAGTATTCGAAAGGATATGCGGACGACTGGGTATAATCAGCAAACGATTCCCAAAAGAAATATTAGGTAATGAAAAACTGCTGGACGATTTTTTGCAAGTCCAAGGCCTTACGCGTAAAGATTATCTGCATATCGTGCAATGGGAACTCGCGCGGGAACAACGAAAAAATGATTCGAAAAAATTTTGGCGCCAGGAAAATTTGAAAAGAATCAAGCCCATCGGGATGCAATGGCGTTATGGGTACACGGTCAATCTGGACAGGTATTGCAATGATTTGTCCAGGGGCGATTGGACGGAATATAAAACAACGGATATTGCTGGAAGAGATGATGAGTACGAAGTTCTTAAACTCGTGCTTCAAAGACCCGATCAAAACTGCGCTCTTATAGTTGGAAATCCGGGTGTAGGCAAGAAGACTCTTATCCACTCATTGGCGCATAAAATCAATTCGGCAGAAGAGATAGAATTTGAAAACACGAGAATAATGCTTATTGATTTAGGACACGCCATTTCAGACGCTTCCAATAGGGGGGTAGACGTTGAAAATTTTTTGCGGATGCTTTTTTATGAAGCAAGCTATGCGGGAAATGTAATTTTGGTCATAGAACATCTCGAACAATTTTTGGGGAATAATTCCAGCGCTTTTCGTCCCGATATTTCTTCGGTACTCACCGAGTTTTTGAATATCCCATCTTTTCAAGTTATTGCCACATCAACACTCAAGGAATATCATAATCTTGTTGAAAAACAGGAACAGATAACAAAATATTTCGAAGTTATCGAAATGCGCGAGCCGTCGGAAGATGAAACAATGACAATTCTTTTTTCCAGTTTAGAAAAATATGAAAGCAAGCGGGTCCTTTTTACATATAAAGCGCTCAAAGAGATAATTTCCGGTAGCGGAAAGTATAACTGGGGATTTCCATTGCCAGAACGCGCGCTTGATCTGACGATGGACGTTCTGATGTTTTGGGAGAAAAAATCTGACGAACAATTTGTAAGTGAAAAAACAGTTGCGGATTATCTGACTTTAAAAACAGGAGTACAACATGGCGAAGTCGAAAACGTTGAAAGAAAAAAATTGCTGAATTTGGAAACAATGCTGCATCGGCAGGTGATAGGGCAAGAAGAGGCCATTAGCCAGGTTTCAGAGGCTTTGCGGCGCACACGCAGCGGGATAGGGAATTCAAAAAAACCTGTTGGAAGCTTTTTATTCCTAGGTCCGACCGGTGTCGGAAAAACAGAAACTGCCAAGGCTCTTGCAAAAACATATTTTGGGGATGAATCGCGCATGACTCGTTTGGATATGAGCGAATTTCAAATGCCGAATTCCATTGATCGCTTATTGGGCTCAAGCCAGCTGAATCAGCAGGGCAGATTAATCACTCAAGTGAAAGATAACCCATATTCTCTGATTTTGCTTGATGAAATAGAAAAAGCCTATCCTGAAATTCTGGATATATTTTTACAGATTCTTGACGAAGGATTTGTCACGGACGCATTCGGGGAAAAAATAAATTTTGCAAATACGATGATTATAGCAACATCAAATGCGGGCGCGGCATTGATTAAAAAAATGGTCGAGCAAAATAATCCGGCAGAAGAAATCAAACAAGCAGTCATAGATTATGCTATCGACAATAACATATTCCGCACCGAATTTCTGAATCGTTTTGATGGCGTGATTTTTTTCCGTCCGCTTACCGATAACGAATTAATGAGCGTCGTTCGTCTCCAGCTACGGAAATTAGCCAGCCGGGTTGCAAAAGAAAAAAATATCGAAATAACATTTAGTGATGGCATCATCGAGAATATCATCCGGAAGGGATACAATCCTATTTTTGGAGCGCGGTCGCTGAATAGGTACATAGAAGATACAATCGAAGGAATTATTGCGAAAAAGATAATTTCCGGCGAGGCTAAAAACGGGGAAAAAATAAGCATAAGTCTGTAAGTCAAAAAACCGGACGCAAGAATATTTTCCAAGCGACGTATCTATATTTATGTCTTATTTTCACGCCAACTGCTTGCTGAAGTTTTAATTTATGCACAGAGCGAGTAGCTGAGTTTTTTGTGCGGGGGTGTACAGCCAGCCCAAAATCTAGTATTATAAGCAAGGTATTAAAATCATTAAAATAAGTAACTAATAGACAATAAAGATGAAAATAAATTTACAGAAAATGACAAATTTGTTCACGCGAAAAAAAATAATAGCCTTGTTGATAATTATTGCCATCGGAGTTGGTGGCTTTTTTGCTTTTTCATATGTGGTTAAGAATAAAAGAATAATCGCCGTAATGTCTTTTTCCGCGCTAGGCAAGGTGTCGAAATTTCTGCCAATCAGCCAGGATGAAAAGAAAGAACTAGACGTCGTCAATTCGTTTGTGAACGAATTTACGAAAAAAGATGACAAAGAAAAAACATTTCTGATATTGCTTCAAAATAATACAGAACTTCGTCCAGGGGGAGGCTTTTTAGGCCAATACGCGCTTGTAAAAATAAAGAACGGAGATGTTATTTCGACTTTTGTTGAAGATGCAAACCTTCTTGATCAACGGATACAATCCGGCGTACCTACGCCGTTCCCTTTTAGAAGGATGATGCAACTCAAGAATTGGAAATTTCGTGACAGTAACTTTTCTCCTGATTTCCCGACAAACGTGAATAAGGCAAAATATTTTTTCCGTCTGGCTGGGAAAAGCAGCAGCAATCTTACCGGAGTCATTGCGGTAAATTCGCAGGTTTTCGATGACGTTTTTAAGCTGACAGGTCCCATCAGCGTGCCTGGATATTCCGGTGAGTTCAATAGCGAAAATGCATCACGCAAATTGGAAGAAATTGTGGAAAAGGCGTACATAATGAATCCTGAATTGGATACCCAAAATCGCAAAGCTATTTTGAAAACTATGGCTCCGATTATTATGGATAAATTGCTTACATTTGGAAATATAACAAAAATTGCCGAACTTTTTCATGACGAAATGAAAGACAGAAATGTAATGCTTAATTTTGATGACCCAAACCTTCAACAATTAGCCGCTAGCGTTTATTGGGACGGCGCTGTACCGCAGGATTGGGGCGGAGACTATCTGATGGCCGTTGATGCAAACATGGGAGCTCTTAAAACCGATTATTATATAAAGCGTGAAATGAATTACGACATTGATTTTACCCAAGCCAAGCCAACCGTTACGCTGAATATAAAATACAAAAATACTGCTCCTTACGGAGATTGGCGGACTAGTGACTATCATGCCTATCTACGTATTTATGCGCCCAAGGGCTCAGAATTTGTTTCCAATCACATGATAAGCCACTTGACTACGGGGGAAGAGTTTAACAAAACATATTTTGGGATGAAAGTGGATGTGGTCATGGGAACAGAAGTTGATGGGCAAATCGTGTACACCTTGCCCGAATCGATTACGGCCGATAATTATAAACTTCTAATTCAAAAACAATCGGGCGCGGGTGATGTTCCTGTCACGATTCATATAAAAAAGAATAATGGCGAAGACACTCAACAGCAGACGCTCAAGAATGATTTGAGATTTGAATATAGCCAGTAGTATTTTTATGAAAATAATGATAACCCCGATTCGCTGTGGCGAGTGTCGGGGTTTTTTGTTGATTTTTTGTTGATTTTCACCTACAATAAGGTAAAACTTATGTTTAACAGATATTTAGGAAAAATAGTTTCAATAATCAGTCAGGAAGGGTTTTTTACGGCAGTAAAAAAACTTTTTTTGGTGGCATGGAACATGCTGTGTCCGGCAGGAAGCGGAGATGTTTTATTTATTTCCAGCGGAATGGTTGGGGATAGTTCCCGTTATCGAGTACGCCATGTTGCGGAAGAATTACAACTGCATGGATTTAAATGCGCGTCTGTCGTTCAGGAATATCCGATGCTGATGTCTTGTGTAGATAATTTCAGCATTTTTGTTTTTCATAAAGTTTCCAATATCCCGCAGATCCAGAAATTTATTGAAAAAATAAAAGAAAAGGATAAGGAAATAATTTTCGAAACTGATGATTTGCTTTTCGACTCTCAATATATCCAGCAACAGGATTTTTTCAAAAATGCCAATCCGTTGGAAAAAAGATTTTTTGAGAATGGAATCGGGGGAGAAATATTAGCCGATCCATATGTAAAAACCTGCACAACTTCAACGTCTTTTCTTGCCGATAAACTTAAAGAACACAGCAAGCAAGTTTTTATTGTTCCAAACAAACTTTCAAAAAAAGATATTGAAATAGCAAATGTCATTCTGAGCAAGCGTGAGCGAGTCGAAGAATCCCGAGAGATTTCTCGACAAGCTCGAAATGACATGATAAAAATAGGTTATTTTAGCGGTACGCATTCCCATAACAAAGATTTTGCAAGTATTACCACGGCGCTTATGCAAATCATGGAAAAATATCCGCAAGTCGAATTATTTTTGGCCGGACCATTGGATATCGAGAGTGAGCTCAATAAATTTTCCGGCAGAATAAAACAGTTGGCGTACGTTCCGCGAGAAAAACATTTTGAGAATATTGCCAGCGTGGATATTAATATCGCCCCATTGGAAATCGGTAATCCGTTTTGTGAATCGCGCTCAGAACTGAAATTTTTCGAAGCGGCGATTGTCGGTGTTCCAACAGTAGCTAGTGCGACAAAAACATTTCAAGAAGCAATAGCGGATGGCGCAGATGGTTTTGTCGCAAGCGGAGAAGGGGAGTGGTTTGAAAAAATTGAGAAATTTGTTGCTGATGAAAAATTAAGAAAAGACATGGGAGAAAAAGCGCGCCGAAAAGCAATTGAAAAATATTCAGTTGAGAACAGTAATAATGTGGAATATTATAAATATTTAAAAAGCAAAATAAAATAAATTTTTTATGGAACAGGACATCTTAAATAAAATTGAAGAACAGCAAAAAAAGATAGATGCTATTTATATTTCTGTGGAAAAAACCAGAAAATATTTTCAATGGACATTGATTGTTACTGTCGTGGCAATCGTTCTGCCGCTTGTAGCAATCGTTATTCTCATTCCCTGGATTATGAGTACGCTAGGCTCGACTTACGGAGGGTTGTTGTAGATAGTTTTTAGAATAAAGGAAAAATCAAATTTGCAACTGTGGATAACTTTTAATTGTGGCTCTCTAAAGCCATTTTTTGTTTGCCTAAAAAGTGTTGACGCATGTGGCTCGGTGGAGTAGAATTACATTACTATGTAGCAAAGTGGAATAAAGTGGGGATTTTAGAATTATTGAATTATGAATTTCGAATGCCGAATGAATAATGAATACGGGAGAACAAAGATTTAAAAAATTATGAATTTCAAAATTGGTTAAGAATAGTTGCAGAAACAGAAATGATTAAAAAAGTTCAGCTGGAAAACCTAATTGATGAATGCAACCAGTTAGTCAGCATACTTGTTACGATTCTTAAAAAAAGTCAGATCAAGAAATAATTCGAAATTCGTAATTAATAATTTATCATTCTAAGATCGTGTTTATTGGAGAATATCAACACAGTATAGATCCAAAAAAGCGCTTAGCGCTTCCTTCAAAGTTTCGCAAAGAACTGGGCGGAAAAGTTGTTGTGACTCGCGGCCTGGATAAATGTTTATTTGTGTACCCTTCAAAAACATGGAAAGAATTAGCAGAGAAACTCGGAACATTGCCAATGGGAGAATCAGCGACCAGAAGCTTTGTCCGTCTGATGCTCGCCGGAGCAGTTGATAGCGACGTTGACAGTCAAGGCAGGATATTGCTTCCGGAATATTTGAAAGAATATGCCGGACTTGGTCGTTCAGTTACAGTTGCCGGACTTTTCAATCGATTGGAAATTTGGGACGAAAAGAAATGGAAAATATACAAGATAAGCGCTGAAAAAAATACTGATGAAATTGCAGAACAGCTTGGGAAGTTGGGCATTTACTAAGTATGACAACTAGTCATAAGACAGTTTTATTAAATGAGGCTACGGAATCTCTAAATCTGAAACAGGGAATGATTGTCATTGACGCGACACTCGGAGGGGGAGGACACGCATTCAGAATTCTTGAAAAGATTGGAGATGCCGGAATGCTGATTGCAATAGACCGAGATATCCAGGCAATAGATAGATTTGCGGAAATTAAAAAAGCAGAAAATATACATTTGATAAATAACAATTTTGCGGATTTAAAAAATATTTTAGCTGATTTAAAAATAGAAAAAGTCGATGCAATTCTGGCGGATTTGGGGATTTCATCCGATCAGCTCGAAGACAGTCAACGCGGAATAAGTTTTCAGAAAGATTCGTTGCTGGATATGCGCATGGATAGGACAGGCGGAATTACTGCGGCTGAGGTGCTGAATACATATGAAGAAAAGGAACTGGAAAGAATTTTAAAAGAACTGGCCGATGAACAATACGCCCGTTCAATTGCCAGAAATATTATTGCAAGACGAAAAGAAGGCCCGCTTACGTGGACATCAGAACTGGTTGAAATCGTAGGACGTTCAGTCCCATCAATATATAAGCGAAAAAAAATACATTATGCGACAAAAACATTTCAAGCGCTAAGAATAGAAGTGAATCGTGAACTCGAATCTCTCGGTTCGTTTCTTTCCCAGGCAATAGAAGTGTTGAAGTCAGGTGGCAGGCTTGCAATCATCACCTTTCATTCAGGTGAAGATTCATTGGTAAAATATGCTTTTAGGGAAAATGCAAGGGGATGCATTTGCCCGCCGGAATTTCCGGTATGCCAATGTCACAATAAGCCGATTGCCAAGTTAATCAATCGCAAACCTACTATAGCGAGCGATGGCGAGATTAAAGACAATCATCGCGCCCGCAGCGCAAAATTGCGAGTGATTGAAAAAATTTAATTTTTTGTTTCTCTGGGGGGATCCATGAGAAATGATGAAAAGAACCGTTGTCATTAGGAGAAGATCCTTAAATTGGCAACCAAATACAAAAAGAAAAATACAATTACAGCCGATAGCGGCGCTAAAATCACACTCAGCTGGATTTATCAGCCCGGTGTTTATTGTGCTTGCGTGCGCTGTGTTTTCAGGATTATTTTACATCTATTCTGTAAACCAAACTGCGGTCAAGGGCATTGAAATCCGCAATGCCGAAAAAGATATCGCGCAGCAGCAAAAAAACAACGAGTCTTTAAAAATCAAAGAGGCGGAATTAAAATCACTATATCACATTGAAGAAGAATCAAAGCAGCTTAATATGATTAATGCTGCGAACGTAAAATATCTCGAAGAAAGTCCGTCGGTTGCCTACGGAGCCGCTTCAAAAGACAGTAAAAATTGAACAGGTTGGTCAGTATTTGGATACGACGGCTATGAACAAAATAAATCCCACAAAACAAAAAATACCGCGTGCCGGTTTTTCAGAAGATCGCTGGAGAATATACGGTCTGGTATTTTTTATTTTTTTTGTGGCGTTTTGCATTTTGGCAAAATTGTTTGTTCTTCAAATCAGCAGACATGCCATATATATGGCGCTTGCAGAAAATCAGCATAAAAGCACTACGGAACTTTTGGCAAAACGCGGCGAAATTTTTTTACAGGACGATAACCAACTATATCCGGTTGCCGTAAACAGAGAACTCCAGATGGCGTATGCAGTTCCGCGAGAGATGAAAGATGTTAATAGCGCAAGTGAAACATTGTCGTCTATTTTGGATTTAGATAGAGATTTCCTCAAAAACAAATTGGACGATCCGAATGATATGTTTGAAATACTCAAGCATAAACTTTCTGATGATGAAATCCAAAAAATAAAAGAAGCGAACATTGCCGGTATATATTTATCCGGGGAAAGTTTCAGATATTATCCCGCGGGAGAACTTGCTGCCCAAGTCGTGGGATTTGTCGGATCAAATGGCGACCAACAGCGTGGCATGTATGGCCTTGAAGCTTCTTGGGAAAAACAGCTTCGCGGAGAACCTGGTTCACTTGCGCAAGAAAGTGATTCGCGCGGAAGATGGATACCGGTAAGCGATCGCTATTTGCAAGAAACGAAAGATGGTCCTGATCTTATTTTAACCATAAATCACACAGTACAGTTCGAAGTCGAAAAAATTCTCAAAGAAGCAGTTGAGGGATTCAAGGCAGACAGTGGCACAATCATAGTTATGGATCCTAAAACTGGAAAAATTCTGGCGATGGCAAATCAACCAAGTTTTAACCCAAATGATTTTGCTTCGACTGAGGATATATCCAAGTTTGCCAACCCGGCAGTCAGTCTGCCATACGAACCAGGCTCAGTGTTTAAGGCATTTACTGAAGCTATCGGCATTGATAGTGGAAAGATTAATCCCGATACAACGTATACGGATACGGGCGTAGTCAAAGAAGCCGGATATGAAATCCACAATTCTGATATGAAATCTAACGGAGTGCAGACGATGACTCAAGTTTTGGAAAAATCATTGAATACCGGCGTAATATATATTGAAAGGCTGGTAGGCAATAAAACATTCGCTGATTATGTCCAAAAATTTGGATTCGGGGAAAAAAGTAAAATAGATCTTCCCGGTGAAGTGTCGGGAAATACCAGGAACTTGGGCGATACTAACATTAATATCAATTTTTTTACTGCAGCATTTGGACAAGGGATTTCAATTACTCCAATGCAATTAATCTCAGGGTATGCGGCGCTGGCGAATAAAGGAACATTGATGAAGCCGCAGATTGTTGATAGACTGCGTTACAGCGATGGACACGAAGAAGAAATAAAATCTGAAGAAATACGGCAAGTTATTTCGGAAAGTAGTTCTCGAGAAATTTCTCAGATGCTTAGAAGTGTTGTTACGGATGGACACGGAAAACGTGCCGATGTTGCCGGTTATTTGGTTGGCGGAAAAACAGGAACTGCCCAAATTGCCAAATCAGACGCTAAGGGTTATGCGGAAGGAGTAAATATAGGCTCGTTTGCAGGGTACGCGCCTACAAACGATCCCCAATTTGTTATTTTAGTAAAAATGGTAGATCCTAAAACTGTACAATGGGCAGAATCTTCAGCTGCACCAACATTTGGTCAGGTTATGAAATTTTTGCTCGAATATTATAAAGTACAACCGACGGAAGATCCAGCTGCAAGTCCACTGGCGAAAATGGCTCCGGTGCAATGGCCGCCTAATCAGGCAGTTTCACAGGTGCCAGTTGCCCAACCAGTGTCCCCAAAAAATGATAAAAAAGAAAAATCAGACGATAAATCTAAAAATAAAACTAAAATTATAACCTCGGGAGATTAGTAATTTAGATATCAGATTATGAAATCAAAAAAGCTGTTACTATTGGAAAAGTTACTTCGCCTCATGGCTATAGCCGTTTTAAAACGTCATAAGCCAAAAATTGTTGCGATTACCGGATCAGTTGGGAAGACTTCCGCAAAGGTGGCTATTTTCGCCGTGCTTTCTTCAAAATATAATGTACGTGAAAACCAGAAAAACTATAACAATGAAATTGGAATACCACTTACAATTATCGGAAGCGAAAGCGGCGGAAGAAATATTCTAAAATGGACATGGGTATTTCTTAAATGGCTTTTTGTCCTTATATTTCCTAAATATCCTGAAATTTTGATATTTGAACTTGGGGTTGATCGTCCTGACGATATGAAATATTTTATGTCTTTTGTCCAGCCGGATGTCGGGGTCGTCACGAATATTTCTTTGAGCCATATCGAGTTTTTTAAAACTGTTGAGAATATTGCAAAAGAAAAAAGAGTTTTAATTGAATCACTTAAACCAGACGGATACGCGGTGCTCAATGTGGATGACGAACAAGCATTGGCCATGAGCGAGCATACTAAAGCGCAAATCATTACGTATGGCCTTGCCGAAAACGCTTCGGTAAACGCTTCCAGCCCCATATACAATTTTAAGGGAGACGAGCCGGAAGGAATAAGTTTTAAACTGAATTATGCCGGAAAAAATGTTCCCATTAGACTTAAAAATCTTTTGGCGGCTCACTATGTATACGCCGCGCTTGCAAGCGTAAGCGTCGGAATAATTTTTAAAATAAATCTTGTCGATATTGCTACGGCGCTAAAATCTTTGCGGGCACCCGCTGGACGCTTAAATTTATTAGACGGCATAAACGGAAGCCATATAATTGATGATACATATAACGCATCGCCGATATCTACCGGTTCCGCCCTTGATGTTCTGGGACAGATGAAAGCTAAAAGAAAAATAGCAGTACTCGGAGACATGCTAGAACTCGGAGACCAGACTGAAGCCGGGCATCGTGAAATTGGAAAAAAAATATTTTCTCTTAACGCGGATATATTTGTAGCAGTTGGACGGCACATGCGCTATACAATTTCGCAACTTATTGAACTTGGATTTCCTCATGGAAAAATTCTTCAGTTTGACAATCCGTTAACAGCTGCCGCTGCAGTTGCAGGAATTGTAAAGGATGGCGATTTGATTTTGGTTAAAGGTTCTCAGGGGATACGCATGGAAAAAATAGTCGAAAGAATAATAGCCGACCCATCCCAGGCCGAGAATCTTTTATGCAGGCAAAATAAAGAATGGAAAAATAAACCATTCATGCAGCTATAAATGTTTTGATTTGCCGGAGTATTTATCGGAGCTTGGCTCCGCTTTGTCTTGATTAATCAAAATATAGTTGCTAACATAAAGCTTGTGTTCATAAAAATACAGGCCGCGTTCGTCTAGCCCGGTTAGGACGCTAGGTTCTCATCCTAGAAATCATGGGTTCGAATCCCATACGCGGTACAATAACTTTTAAAATCCACTTTTAGTGGATTTTATTATTTGTATGGGATTCGAAGGGCGCGAGTAGGAAGCGAGCAAGTGCGAGCTTTCTGTGTGTAGTGCCCGGGCTTCAAGTCGGAGCGATGAGGAATCCCATACGCGGTACTAGTAATAGGCATGGCGGGCAGGTCATTCTGGTAACAGGAGGTTGTTTTTCTTGACGGTAAACGAAAACCGCTGGCGTATGTTAGTGATTTTTATTAGGTAAGTCCGTAACTGTACACAGGTTGTTCTTTAATCTATTTGGTGCTAATCTGAAAATGTCGCATCCAAATAAATAGGCTTTGCTTTTAAGCAAAGATAGGGTTGTGCCGTAAAAGGGCAATCCTACTTAAAACAATTAGGCATAACCTGTCTATTTGGGTGCGACAACCAGTAGGGTTGTCCTTTTTTGTTGTCAAAAAACAAAAAGGGCATAAAAAAGTAAAAAATATTTTCATGTCTGCAAAACCTTTAGAAAAAGAAATTGCTAAGTAGCGTACCAAATGAATAAATCGATCAAATATACAAAGCGATGTCTATTTTCTTTAACAACTTTCTTGGCTGTTTTTATTTTTTCTGGATGTTCTCAAAAATTTACTTTTGAAACCAGCCTATTGGATTTAGACGCAAATCTCAAAGTCCACTACAAGATGAGCACCCGTGCATTAACGACAGACAGTTCAGGAAATGGATATACTTTGACTAATCATAATGCGGTAACGGAAGCACCTGGAGTATTTGGAACGGCGGCTGATTTCGGAAATCCTAATCCGAACAGAACATTAAAAATTGCCAATAATTTAGGAATAGACGGGGGGAATATAACAATAGCATTATGGGCGAAATGTCACATTGCTCCGAGTGGGGATAATTCTGATTATTTTTTCGCCTATCAAGAAAGTTTAAACAGTCAAGTAAGATATATTATTCGATACAATTTAGACGGCGGAGTATTGAAAATGCAATTAGGACGAGTAGCCATGGGAGTGGCGGACGGCTTGCTTTATATAGAAAAAGATTTGGGATTGGATTGGCATCATTTTGCTATCTCATACAACGGAACAACTTGTTATAACTATATAGATGGAGTACTGGTTGGACAAGTTAATTCTTCAGGAAACGGAGTGGTTGGAAATAGTTTGGTTGATGCTTTCTCTATCGGTTCAGCTCACGCCACGGTTGATTATATGAGGGGAATGGTAGATGATGTTTGGGTTTTCAATCGTGCCTTATCTGCCAATGAAGTAACATCACTATATAATCGTTTTGAAATGTTAAATCCCGTATCAAACACGCGGTACAATAAATAACAAAAACCCCCGGATTAGTTCCCGGGTCTTTTTGCTATTTTAAGCAGATTTTCTAAGAAATGTATTACGAGGTACAATATAGGTATCAACAGCCAAGTATCGTTTTTAGCAGCATAAAACACCCGCCTGGGTGTTTTATGCAAACAAGCCCGTAACTTGTCTTTTTAAATACCAATGGTACAATTAAAAGAATCAAAAACGGTTTGCTTTGGATACTTTACCTTAAATATTATGGATTTTCCCAAAACCCTGGGCAAGTTAAAGGTTGCCATTGACAAAGAACTCGGATATCATTTTGATAATGTAATCCGGGACGCGCGCAAAAAGGACATGCTTATTGCCGATGTTTTGAAGCAGGCAAAAAAAATAACGCTGGCTGGAGGAAAAAGAATACGAGGAGCGCTTTTATGTCAAGCATATTTTGGTGCAGGCGGGAAAGAAAAAAAGAAAATTTTAAAAGTTGCTGCCGCAATTGAACTGGTGCATCTTTTTTTGCTTATTCATGATGACATTATTGACAGAGGGAGTTTGAGGCACGGCGAAAAAACACTTCACACCATGTTTTCCGGGAAGAAGCAAAAAAACATATCTTCGGATAAAGCAAGCCATTTTGGCGATTCAATTGCAATTATTGCTGGCGATATGATTTACGCGATGGCAAACAAACTTATTGCTGAATCCGGATTTGACGTTTTAATAACACTCCAAGCTTTGTCGCAGATTCAGTCAGTTGCGATGACAACAATAATAGGCCAATCACAAGATATTGCGATTGCGTACAAAAAAAAGACGACAGAAAAAGAAGTTCTAACCATGTACAAAAATAAAACGGCACGCTATACTTTTGAAGGACCTCTTTATGCCGGAGCCATGCTTGCAGGCCGCAACAATCCCAAGTTTTTACAATATCTCAGCCGTTATGCCGTGCCAATAGGCATTGCGTTTCAGATTCAGGATGATATTCTCGGAGTGTTTGGCAGCAAAAAAAAGATGGGAAAATTAACTGTGTCTGACATTGAGGAGGGAAAAAAATCAATCATGGTTGTTAAAGCATGCGAGTGGGCGGATTCCAAACAAAAAAAACGGCTCGATTCAATTTTGGGCAAGAAGAATCTGACAAATAAAGAAGTTAAAATTTTTCGGGATATTCTAAAATCAACAGGCGCGCTGGAGTACTCAAATAAGATGGCAACGGCCTATTTCGATAAGGGAAAGAAAGAGGTTAAAAAGATAGCTTTCCTTCCTGATGCAAAAAGATTTCTCATGGAATTGATCAAATATTTAGAAAATAGAAATATTTAATAAGGCCTCGGAATTGTGGTACAATTCAAAAGTCGGCGGATTTTTTTTGTTTCGAATTCCAAGGTTTTAAAAAGCAACATAAATAATTTTTACTAATACCGTATGCCAAATACAGAAAAAAATATTTTACCAAAACATGTCGTAATTATTCCCGATGGCAATCGCCGTTGGGCTAAGGAACGCGGGCTCAAGCCGTGGGAGGGGCATGTTGCCGGAGCAGAGAATACCGAAATACTTCTTCGCAAGGCGCTGAAAATTGGTCTCGAATGCATTTCTATGTGGGGCTCATCCCGTGAAAATCTTGCAAAGCGACCTTTGGCCGAAAGCCGTGAGTTATTGCGCATTTATGAGGAGTATTTTACCAAACTGCTCAAAAGCGACGACATTCATGAACATCAGGTAAAAATAAATTTTATCGGCAAATGGGAAGAACAATTTCCCGAATCATTAAAAAAAGTTTTGCATGATTGCCTTGAGGCAACAAAAAATTATTCTGAACATGTTCTGAATTTTTTTCTTGCTTACAGTGGAGATGATGAAATGGTCGATGCCATAAAAAAAATCATAAAAAAAGGAGTTCCCGCGGAATCTATTTCTGAAGAAATGATAAAGGACAATCTTTTGACAGGCGCTCTGCCGGCTGTCGATTACATGATACGCACAGGAGGAGAACCGCACCTGAGCGCCGGATTTATGATGTGGGAAACGGCAAACGCACAACTGTATTTTTCTGAAAAATATTTTCCTGATTTTGGCGCAGAAGAGTTCGGAGTAGCGATTGAAGATTTTATCAGGCGGGAGCGAAGACTGGGAGCGTAGAAAATAAATAAAAATTAAAAAATCAAAATGAAAAATGACATTTAGAAATGCAAAATTTTTAAATGTCAAAGTATTTTTGAAATTTTGAATTGTCATTTTAATTTTTGAGATTTACATTTTACATTTTTATGCAAAAAGCATTACTTATCTTGTTGCTAACGCTATTTATACCGTTCATTTCTCACGCCGAAACAAAGAAGTCGGCTGTTTATTTTTATGCCGAATGGTGTCCGCACTGCCAGAAAGTTGATGCCTATTTTACCGAACAAGGCTTTTATGATAAATATGATATTCAAAAATTAAATTTCGATGATCCTGCAAATAAAGAACTGCTTGGTAAAATTTTTGTAGCCAAAGGAAAAACGGGCGGTGCCGGGATACCGGCTGTCATTATTGGCGACCAGTTATTTGTAGGCGATCAGCCGATAATCGGTGGTTTTCTGGTGGCGATTAATCAGTCGCTGGGAACAACGCAAAGTTTTATTGATCGTATAAAAAGTGAAAACCGGGATGCTTCATCCGTAAAAAACAATTCCAATATTTCAATTCTTATTCTTCTTTTCGCGGCTTTCGCGGATGCAGCCAATCCGTGCGCATTAGCGGTTCTTATTCTGCTGTTAGCAACAGTAATATCAGCCAAAGGAAAAAACTCCGCACTTTTTTCCGGATTGATGTTTTCTCTGGCGATATTTCTTTCTTATTTATTAATGGGACTGGGAATTTATAAAGTGATTTCGGTCCTTAATGTTTCAAAATATCTTTCAATAGGAGCTGGCATATTCGCCATCCTTGTCGCGCTTGCTAATTTCAAAGACGTCTTTTGGTACGGGAAAGTCTTTATAATGGAGGTTCCTCTTTCCTGGCGTCCGAAAATGAAGGAAATTATAAGAAAAGTCACAAGCCCCTGGAGCGCGTTCAGCATTGGATTTCTAGTAAGTTTATTTTTGGTCCCATGCGCAAGCGGTCCATATGTGGCCATACTGGCAAGATTAGCTGAAAGAATTGATATAGCAAAGACCTTTTTATTGCTCGTATTTTATAACCTGGTATTTGTTTCTCCGATGATAATAGTTACGCTGGGAATGTATTTTTTCAACACCAAGATGAGCACGCTGGAAAATTGGCGGAAAGAAAATTTAAGAATAATGCATGCCGTTATCGGTGTAATAATGTTAATTGTCGGATTGTATTTGATATACACAAGATTTTAATTTTCAATTTACAATTTTCAATCAATTTCCAATTATTCAATTTTTAAATTTTCAAACAATATGGAATACGAATTCACCGATAAAAATTTTGACCAAGAGATTTTTAAGGACAGTGGGTTAGCACTGGTTGATTTTTGGGCTCCGTGGTGCGGACCTTGCCAGATTATGGGACCGATTATAGAAGAATTAGCTAAAGAATTTGAGGGCAAGGCTAAGATTGGGAAGTGCAATGTTGATGAAAATGGAGAAATCGCTGCAAAACTTGGAGTGATGTCCATTCCATCGCTGAAAATTTTCAAGGATGGAAAAGTGGTAAAGGAATTTACCGGCGTACAGGCTAAAGATGTTCTTGCTAAAGCGCTGGAAGAAATTATATAAATTCAGTTTGTCGTGGTATTTGTAGAAAATTTAAATCTCTGCAATAGATAATATTGCAGGGATTTTTGTATAAACAAGAATACGTTTTTTAGTCTGTGTTACAAGCAGAGCAACAATAAGCACAGCCGTTTGACTGTTTGTAATGCTTCTTTGCTTCAGTAACGGCACCAAAACATGTTGCAAACATACCAAGGTATAGACGATTTTCAACATGAGGCATCCAAGAACATCCTTCCTGGTGTACTTCATGATCACCGTTTTCCTGTGCATGCATGTTGACGTAATAGCGATACATAGATTTAGTGATTAAGTTAATTATTCTCCAAAGTTTAAAAATGTGCTATCCCTAAGTTGTTAGAAGTTGTTGGATATCGACCAATACAGTTTCAAGAGCGGGCGACCATCCCGCTTTTTGTTTTGGATTACATTTTAGTATAGCAAACGTACAAAAAATGTCAAGTCATTTATCGTCTAAAATCACAAAAAATAAAAAGGCTTAAGTAAAGTAACTTGACATGACTATAGAGTCATACTATTATCGAGATATGGGAATAAAACTAACTATAAAACAGAAAAAAGTTCTTGAATTAATCTATGATTCATTGAACACCTCCGGCTTTCCGCCAACGCTTGCAGACCTGAAGGAAAAATTAGGCGTGGCTTCCAATCAGTCTGTTTTGAATTTTCTGAATACTCTTGAGAAAAAAGAATATATTAAAAGGTCAGAAGATAGACAAGCGCGAGGTATAAAAATTTTACCATTTGGCTATAGAGAAATTGGTAAAGATCCTCTGATAAAAATGGCCGGCATTAGTGCGGGCGGATCTTATGTTGAATCTTTTGCGGATGCTTTTACATTTCTTCCAATAGCTGAAAAAGTCTTAGAAAATGAAAAAATAAATGAATCGAAAGACGAAGTTTTTGTTATCCAAGTTTCTGGAGATTCTATGATTAATGCTGGGATTGAAGATGGCGACATGCTTTTGATTAAAAAGTCTAAAGAATATAAAAACAACGATATTGTTATTGCACGGACTGAAAATGGAACAACGGTAAAAAAATTTATAGCTGACGGAGGAAAAAGATATTTGCAGCCGGAAAATCCTGCTTATGAAAGAATGATAATTATTCCCGGTGAAGTACAATTTCAAGGCAAAGTAATTTTAAATCTTTCTAAAATAAATAAATAATATGGCAGATCAAAAAAAGACAAGTGAAATTTTGGGAAAAATTTTTCGCAACCCCGATATGCAATACGGACTTTCAGTTTTTGAAGGAATTATTCCTGATCAAGTCCTTAATCTCTTCGAGAAAGACGGAAAATATTATCTGGAGTGTTTAAAACGGAAAAAGATCATTCAAGCTAAGCCCGAAGAAATAGTCAGGCAACTTATGATTTATAAACTGGTGAATTTTTATAAATATCCACTTGATCGAATTGATGTTGAAGTGGATGTGCAATTTGGTCGGGAAATCGGATCTAAACGCGCGGACATTGTTATTTATCGTGAAGATGGAAAAACACCATATCTGATGGTAGAAGTAAAAAAGCCGGATGTTAAAGATGGGCTTGGACAACTCAAGAGTTATGCCAATGCGAATGGTGCGCCAATTCTTATTCTTACTGATGGAAAGATTCAGAATAACATTTTGCGAACTGATCCAAATCTTTTTGAAGATTTGCCAGAAATCCCTAAATTTAATGAAACAGTAGAAGATGTACGATCAAAAAAATTAACATATGAAGATCTTGATGAAATTCCAAACTTGCAGCAGCTCGTTTATGATTTGCAAGAAGTGGTTCTAGCTAATAGTGGCGTGGATTCTTTTGATGAAATTTTCAAATTGATTTATGCCAAACTTTATGATGATATACGTACGCCGAGAAATGAAAATAGAAGATTCCGAGTAATTGCGGGAGTTACAAATAAAGAAAATCTAAATAATATTTCTCGCTTATTTGAAGATGCGAAGAACCAATGGCGCGAAGTTTTCAAGTCTAATGATGAAATAGAGATTCCAGAAAATGTTGTTGTACCGGCTGTTTCTCTTTTGCAAAAATATCGACTTTTTGGTTCAAACTTGCAAGTAATTGATGATGCTTTTGAATACTTGATTAATTTGGATGCCAAAGGTGAAAAGGGACAATATTTTACTCCTCGTCATGTGATTGATATGGCAATAAAAATGCTGAATCCAACTTCCAATGATTATATAATTGATACGGCGGCTGGAAGTTGTGGATTTTTACTGCATGCTATGCAACATGTTTGGAAAAATGAAATTACTAAAGAAAAATATGGCGATAGATATGATGTTGAGCAAAAAGATTATGCTGAAAAAAGATTGTTTGGAATTGATTTTGATCCACGAAGCGTGAAAATCGGAAAAGCTATGATGCTTATTGCTGGTGATGGAAAAACTAATATTACTTTTGCTAATTCTTTAGATAGTGAAAATTGGAACGAAGAAGCATGTGCAAAATTTCGTCCATTTTTGCGAATGTTTAAAGATAGCGAAGAAAACCGCAGGAATCAAGAAAAAATGACTGATTTTAATTTTGATATTGTCCTGACCAATCCTCCATTTGCCGGAGAAATTAAAGGTGTGCTTTTGAATCGATACGATCTTGGATTTAAGCATGACAAGAATTTTGAGAAAACTTCGAAACATCAAAACAAAGTTTCGCGTGATATTTTGTTTATTGAACGCGATTTAAATTTCTTAAAACCAGGAGGAAGAATGGCAATTGTTTTACCTCAAGGAGTTTTGAACAATTCACAAATGGAATATGTTCGTAAGTTTATTCTGAAAAAAGCAAGAATTTTAGCAATCGTCGGACTTAATAGTAACACTTTTAAGCCACATACTGGCGTTAAGACCTCGGTTTTATTTTTGCAGAAATGGAATGAGGATGGAAAAATTCCTAAAGATTATCCAATTTTCATGGCAGTTTCCAAAAAAGGTGGAAAAGATACTTCTGGGGAGTATATTTACCGCAAAGATAGTGAAGGAAATGTTATTTTTGACGAAACAGGCAAGAAATTAATTGATCATGACCTCGACGAAATCGCGGAAGAATTTTTAAGATTTATAAATGAATAATAAATTCAATAAGTTTATGAATAATGAAACATATAAAAAAATAGATTGGAATAAACTTTTAAGAAAAGAACTAGGGGAATATAGTCTGGAAGAGGCAAAACCTAATTTAGATAGAATAAAGTCAATATTCGATGAAATATTAGAATATCCAAACATGGATGAGCTGTCGGATAATTTTAAAACACAAATTGAAAGGCAGCTTAATAATTTTGTTAGATTTACAGGAGAAGTTATAAATAATTTTCAAAATATAGGCGAACGTCAAAGTTGGATAAATAATATAAAAGATAAGGAATTTGATATCTATCAAAATCTTTCAAATATTTATAGATATATAAAAGATTTCGATCCTTCAAGGGATGAAAAACTAAAAGATACAATAAAAAAATCAGAAGAAAGAATCAAAAAAATAGATGAAGATTTAAGTAAAACAGAAAATCTGCTACAACAAGCTCAGAAAAAAGTAATTCAAAACGAAGTTATCGAATACGGGAATTTTTTTGGGCGAGAGGCGCTGAAAAATGAAAATGCAGCAAAAGTTAATCGCCGTTTAATATTTGCCGGTATTATTTTGACGGGTGCACTTGCAATTATTTTTTTGAAAGAGGTTAAATTTATTTCACATGAGAATTCAACATTTTTTGAGAATATATTACAAACCGTGAACGCACAAAATATACTTATAAAATTTGTTTTACTTTCATTGGGTGGATACTTAGTCGCTCATTTTTCTAAGGTGCACTCTGCTGAGAAAAATTTATATAATTTAAACATCCAAAGACAAAATGCACTAAACTCCCATAGGCAAATTCTCGATTCTGTTATTGCTACTGAAAGCGAGAATGAGAAGGAAATTAGAAATGCGATTTTATTAGAACTTACACGAGCGATTTTTGCTAATCATGAAACGGGATACCTAAAAGGGTCAGTAGATAATCTTAGTCCTTCTAATCAAATAGTAGAAATAACCAAAAGCATAAACAGTAAATAGATATGAGTTTTTCAATAATCCAAAAATCCCAACTCGAAGGTGCGTCAAGAATTGATGCTGAATATTATCAGCCGGACTACTTGGAATTGAAAAAAAGAATAACGAAGTTAGATTATATAAACTTTGGAGACGCAATGGACATTCTAACTGATTATCATGCAAATGGAAGTTATGAGATTTTAAAAGAGAATGTCCGAATATCGGAAGAGTCTGACTTTGCTTTGATGATAAGAACTGTTGACTTAGAAAATGATAATTTTGATAAAAATGTAAGATATGTCTCCGAAAGTGCTTACAATTTTTTGAAAAAGACTCAAGTATTTGGCGGAGAAATAATTGTCAATAAAATAGGCAATGCGGGCTTCGTTTATTTGATGCCGAAATTAGGTAGAAAAGTTTCGCTAGGAATGAACCAATTCATGATTCGTCTAAAAAGTAATTTTAATTCAAATTATTTTTATGTTTTTCTAACTTGCAAGTATGGGAAAAAGATTATTGAACAATTAGTTTCTGGGGCTGTTCCACAAAGTATTGATAAAGATTCTGTCCGTAGTATCAAAATTCCTATTTTTAGTAAAGATTTGCAAAACGAAGTGGATGGGTTAATCAATCGATGCAATGACTTTAAAAAAGAAACTTTTGATTTATATAAACAAGCAGAAAGAATTCTTTTAGAAGAATTGGGCTTAAAAGATTATGAAAAAATTGAAAGTTTGTCTGCAATTATTAATTTATCGGAAGTTGAAGATTCTAAGCGAATAGATGCGGAATATTTTCAGGCGAAGTATAAAATTATTTTAGAAAAAATACAAAAAAATAATGCAAGAAAATTAGGCGATTTAGTTTCAATAAAAAAAGGAATTGAAGTAGGGGCGGAAGAATACCAAGAAGAAGGAAAAATATTTATTCGGGTCAGCAGCATGACAAAGTTTGGAATCGTGGAAAGCGATCAAAAATATTTAAATGATAAGCTATATGAAAAGCTTAAAAAAGACTTTGAGCCAAAGAAAGGAGAGATTTTATTGACTAAGGATGCAACGCCTGGAATTGCCTATGTTTTAAAGCACGACATTCAAGGAATAATTTCTGGTGGAACTTTGCGATTAAAACTAAAAGACAATGAAGTTGAAGGCGAATATCTGGCGCTTTGTCTGAATTCTTTTCTTGGTCAAATGCAAGCCGAAAGAGATTCGGGTGGTTCAGTAATTGCTCATTGGAAGCCAGAACAAATCAAGAATGTTTTAATTCCAATTTTACCGAAAGAAACTCAAGAAAAAATTTCTGATTTGATTAAACAATCTTTTGAAGCGCGCAAAAAATCCAAAGAACTTTTAGAAGAAGCAAAAAGAAAAGTTGAATATATGATTGAGAAAAAGTAAAATAAATTGAAAAAACTGAAAAATTATATTCTATAAAACAAAAATAATGTTGGAAAATCAATTAGAAAAATATTTTAATTTTACAGAGTTTCGTCCTGGACAGAAGGAAATTGTGGAAAATATTATGGCGGGGCGAGATGTGGTGGCTTTGATGCCGACCGGTGGTGGAAAATCGCTTTGTTATCAATTGCCGGCTATTTTAAGCGACAAAATTTCTGTCGTCATCTCTCCGCTCATTGCGCTCATGAAAGACCAAGTGGACAGTTTGAATGCGCGTGGAATTTCGGCAGCTTTCATAAATAGTAGTTTGAATTTTAATGAAATTAAAAAAATAATCGATGATATTAAAAGTAATCGGATAAAAATTTTGTATGTGGCGCCGGAAAGGTTTGGAAATTTTGAATTTCAAAAACTTTTTTCCGAGTTGGATGTTTTTTTATTTTCCGTCGACGAAGCACATTGTGTGTCCGAGTGGGGTCATGATTTTCGTCCGGATTATCTGAATATAAAAAAATATATTGCCAATTTAAAAAATCGTCCGGTTGTGGCGGCTTTTACTGCCACCGCTACGCCGGAAGTAAAAGACGATATCATTGAAAAATTAGCCTTACAAAATCCAGAAGTTTTTGTGCGTGGTTTCGATCGATCGAATTTAAAATTTTTTGTAGAAAGTAATTTATTGCCAAAAGAAAAATACGTAGAAGTTTTGCGAGTAATAAAATCTCTTTCCGGGTCGGGAATAGTCTATGCACTTACTCGAAAAGATACTGAATTTATCGCCGAATTTTTGCGTCAAAATAACATAAAAGCGGCAGCTTATCACGCTGGAATGGAAACGCAAGCGCGCAAAAAAATTCAGGAAGATTTCATGGAAAATAAATTCAAGGTGATTGTGGCAACCATTGCTTTCGGAATGGGAGTGGATAAAGCCGATATCAGATTCGTTATCCATAGCGGCATGCCGGGAAGCGTTGAGGGATATTATCAAGAAGCTGGCAGAGCGGGTCGTGATGGTGAAGCAGCTTTTTGTATTTTATTGCATGGCAAAAGGGATGTGATTACGCACAAATTTTTCATCCGCCAAAGTCAGAATGATATGTACGGACAGCACAAAACGCATGATGAAATAAAAAGAGTGATTGGCATAAAATATGATCGCTTGGAAAAAATGATTGAATATTCAACGAAACCAATCTGTCGTCGCAAAATGATATTGGCATATTTCAGTGATCCGGATTATAAAAAACACAAGGAAAATTGTCAGGGCTGCGATATTTGTTTAGCTTGGAAAAAATCTGCCGAGGATATTCAAAAAAGAAAGCATTCTGTTAAAAAAGATAAAAATCTTTTGTCTGCTACAATCAAAATGTCTGCTGATCTTTATGAAAAAAACATGTCTGTTGAAAAAATTGGAAAAATTCGCGGTTTAGGAATAAGAACTGTTTTTGAGCATCTGATTGATTGGTATGGATCGGGCGGAAATTTCAGAGTGGAGGAATATTTAACCGCTAATGAAGAAAAAATGATTATTTCTGCGATAATAAATAAAATAGGCAGCAGTCAGCGTCTGAAACCAATAAAAGATGCTTTGCCGGAAGAAATCAGCTATGAAAAAATAAGAATGACAATAGTTAAAATGGAAAAAGAAAAAAATGGTAAAGTGTTTAGCGAATCTTCAGGCAGCAAGTCATATGATTTAGAGAAAATAAGAGAAAAATTACCCAATGCGTATAAACCATGGACAAAAGAAGATGATTTGAAATTGCAAAAACTTTTTTTACTAAATAAATCACAAAATGAAATGGCAGTTTCTTTTGAGAGAAATATTGGAGCCATTCGTTCAAGGTTGAGAAAGTTGGGATTGATTGATTAACTTTTTCTTTCAAAGTTGAATATTCCGAGTTATACTGAATATTAGAAACTAAGTACAAAATACAAAAATTATGCATGACCTTATTATTATTGGCGCGGGTCCGTCCGGGCTGGGCGCGTCAATTTATGCTTCGCGCTATAAGCTTAACCATGTCGTTATTGGAAAAGATATCGGCGGGCAAGTCGTAGAAGCGTGGGAAATCGAAAACTATGCCGGAATAGAATCTATTTCGGGCAAGGATCTCATGGAAAAATTCCAAAAACAAACCGAAGATTTGGGAGGTATGATAGTAAAAGCCGTAATAAATAAAGTCAGCAAAACTCATGATGGCTTCGAGATTTCGGCTGATAACGGAAAAAAATATGAATCAAAATCGATAATTTTTGCGTTGGGAATGAAACCTAGGAAAATGAATATCCTGGGAGAAGATAAGTTTGTCGGCAAAGGAGTTTCCTATTGCGCAACATGCGACGCCATGTTTTTTCGCAAAAAAGACGTAGTTGTTATCGGAGGAGGTGATTCTGCCGCAACAGCCGCAATCCACTTGTCTGAATTCGCTAATTCAGTCCAGCTTTTGTATAAAGAGGGTACAAAAATTTTTGAACCAGCTTGGGAAGAGCAGATGAAAAAAACAGGAAAGATTGCTATCGCGTCGTTTGAAAAAATTAATGAATTATTCGGGGAAGAAAAAGTTTCCGGTCTTGCATATGAAGACAAGGATGGACAGAAAAAAGAACTTAAAGTGGAAGGGGTATTTATTGAAATAGGTTCTGCTCCGGGAGTTACGCTTGCCGAAGAGCTTGGCGTTGAAATTGATGAGCAAGGATACATTATAGTAAAACAAGATCAAAGCACTAACATTGAAAATGTTTACGCATCAGGCGATGTTACGACCGGGTCAAACAAATTTAGGCAGATAATTACTGCGGTTGCCGAAGGCGCAATAGCCGCCGGAAGTGTGTATAAGAAACTCAAGCTGGCTAAGAAATAAGAGTAGATTTTATTATGGATGCGATTGAATTATCAAAAAAACTGGGCGGGAAGATTGAAATAAGAAGCAAGCAAAAATTGACCAGAAAAAATCTGTCTGTTTTATATACCCCGGGAGTTGCTGAAGTTTCATCGGCAATCGCTAAAAATAAAAAGCTTGCGCTTGATTACACTATCAAAAAAAACTTTGTCGCGATTGTTTCTGACGGAAGTGCAGTACTTGGGCTTGGTAATATTGGTCCGAAGGGCGCGTTACCGGTTATGGAGGGAAAGGCCGTTTTATTTAAAGAACTTGGCGGTGTTGATGCGATGCCGATAGTTTTGGCGACGCAAGACGCGGAAGAGATAATTAAAATTATCAAAGCAATTGCGCCGACATTCGGCGGAATAAATCTGGAAGACATTTCTGCTCCGCGCTGTTTCGAAATTGAAAAGCGTTTAAAAAAAGAACTCAATATTCCCGTGATGCACGATGACCAGCATGGCACAGCAATTGTTGTTTTGGCCGGACTCATAAACGCGCTGAAAGTTGTTAAAAAAAATATTAAGAAAGTCAAAATTGTGGTATCGGGAGCTGGTGCGGCAGGCGTAGCGATTACGAAGCTTCTTATAAAATATGGCGCGCAACATATCATTATGGCGGATACAAAAGGTGTGATTTATAAAAAACGCGCAGGAGGACTCAATTCATCAAAGATGGAAATTGCCAAAATTACAAATTCAAAAAACATCAGAGGGACGCTCCAAGAAGCCTTAATTGGCGCAGATGTTTTTATCGGGGTAAGCGCGCCAAATTTGATTACGCATACGGATGTTTCAATGATGAATAAAAATGCGATTATATTTGCAATGAGCAATCCTGTTCCTGAAATCATGCCGGAAGAAGCTATAAGGGGCGGCGCTATGGTTGTTGCGACAGGACGATCCGATTATCCCAATCAAATAAACAATGTTTTGGCGTTTCCTGGAATTTTCCGCGGAGCTCTGGATGCTAGGGTGAAAGAAATAACTGATTTGCACAAATTAAAAGCCGCAAAAGCCCTGGCCAAGTTGGTGAAAAAACCAAATCGTGGTAAAATAATTGTAAATGCATTAGACAGACGGGCCGTAAAAGCCGTAGCCAGCGTATTTAAAAAATAATCCTAACGAAAATACAAATCAATTACGAATTTACAAATGTACAAATTAAATTCCTTCAGAATTTCGTATATTCGTAAATTTGTAATTAATTCGTAATTCGGTAGAATAATATGGAAATAAAAATATACAAACAAAAAATTGATTTCGAAAGCATGAATCAAGTGGAATTTTTTGACCTGACCGAACGAGTCCAAAAAATTGTTGACGATTCGGGCATACGCGAAGGAAACGCGGTTATTTTTGCGCCGCATACGACTATGGGTATCACTATTAATCATAATGAGCCCATGCTTGTCCAGGATTTTATGCGAGTACTGTACAAACTTGCTCCGATGGATGACCGATATTCCCATGATTTATTTGAGTTGCGTAAAACCTCGCTCTCAGACGGCAGAAGCAACGGGCACTCACACTGTAAATCATTTTTAATGGGAGTCAGCCAAACTGTTCCTGTCGAAAAAGGCAAGCTCTTGATTAATGACAAGCAAAGCATTTTTGCGGTGGAATTTGATGGATCAAGAAAGCGGGATATCGTAGTGCAAGTGATAGGAATTTAAAGAATTTACAACTTACAACTTATAACCAATAATAACATTCAATATAATTCTGAAATATTTTTTGCTTTTGTTGCAAATTATTAGTGACAAGTAATAAGTTAAATGTATGGGTCGTCTTGCAAATGATTTGATAAAAAACGGTTATCTGCGCAGTGATGCCATTATCGATGCGTTTTTTAATATACATAGAATTGAATTTATTCCCGAAGATCTAGCCGCTCAGGCAGAAGCAAACATTCCTTTGCCGATAGGATACGGACAAACAATTTCACAACCACTCACTGTCGCATTCATGTTAGAACTTTTAGATCCTAAGCAAGGACATAATATTCTTGATGCCGGGAGCGGTTCTGGCTGGACAACAGGACTCTTGGCTTACATTGTCGGGGAGCAAGGCAGGGTTACATCATTGGAAATAATCAAAGAACTTTGCGAAATTGGAAAAAAGAATGTTAACAAATTCGGTTTCGTAAAAAAGGGAATAGCGGAATTTTACTGCGAATCGGCCGAAAAAGGATTCAAAAAAAATGCTCCTTATGATAGGATTCTAGTATCCGCTTCGGCTGATGAAATTCCCCTGGCGCTTAAAAAACAGTTGGTCATTGGAGGGAAAATGGTTATCCCCATAATGAATGGCATCTGGTATATAGAAAAAAGAGGCGAAGATGATTTTCATATAGAAAAATTTCCAGGATTTGTTTTTGTGCCGTTTGTTAAAGGCATAGATAATTAAATAATAGAAATAAACATCCAATGACGCTAAAACAGAAAATAGGCATAGCAATCATTGTGCTTGCAGCCGCTATCGGGGGCTTTTTTTATGTTTATAACCAGACATATTTTTCGCATGGCGGTAAAAATTCGAGTGAGTTATTTAATATCACAAAAGGAGAGGGGAATGGTGCTATAGCAGCAAATCTTCAGGCGAAAGGATTTATTTCTCAAAAAATATATTTTTGGGTTTATCTAAAATCGCATAATCTGCTTAATAAAATTTATCCCGGAGCATATTTATTAAATGGAAATCTTACAATTCCGGAAATCGCTGCCATTATTACAAATCCCCAAAAAGTTTTTGTGGGCATAACTTTTCCCGAGGGGTGGACTGCGCAGCAAATGGCCGACCGTCTCAATGCGAATGGTCTTGACGGCAAGGCTTTTTTGAATCTCGTAAATAATCCGCCCAAAGATATTCTTTCCCAATTTTCCGTTTTTTCCGACAAGCCCGCGAATGCCACGCTTGAAGGATATCTTTTTCCTGATACATACAACTTTTCAAAAGACGCAACCACGGAAGGTATCTTAAAAAAGATTTTGAATAATACTGAATTAAAAATTACCACGGATATTAAAAAAGAAGCTGTTAGTCAAAAAAAATCCATCTTTCAGATTTTAACAATGGCAAGTATTCTGGAAAAAGAAGTCAGCACTCCCGAAGATTTTAAAATTGTCTCCGGAATCTTTTGGAGAAGAATTGCAATCGGGCAACCGTTGCAAAGCGACGCTACATTGGAATATGTTTTGAAGACGAATGATTTTCAGCATTCTGTTGCGCAGACCAAGATTGATTCGCCATACAACACATATAAATATAAAGATTTACCTCCGGGCCCTATTTCAAATCCTGGGATAGACGCAATATACGCAACTCTCAATCCGGAAAAGACTTCATATAATTATTTCCTGACCGACCCTAAAAATCCGGGCAATACGGTTTATTCCGCAACATTTGAACAGCATGTCGCGAACAAACTGAAGTTCGGTTTATAAAACAATCTTTTTATATTACATGCTTTGTTTAAAGCAAGAATTACCCATGCCCCTTTACAAAAACCCAGTTTAGGTGTATACTGTCAAGTTAGTATAGCTCCTTAACTATTCGCAAAAATCATTGTAGCTTTTGGCGAATTTTCAAAAGTTTTTCAAAAGCTGCAATGATGCGGCAAAATCAAAAATCAAGAAGGAGGTTTTACTATGGGACAAATCACACCTGACCAATCCCAAGCAGTAATGGCAGTGTTTATGACGAATGTCGATTGGGAATCAATTGACTTCGAAAAACTAGGGTTGCAAGATGCAATCATTAGAAATCCTGCTGAAGCAGGAAGACAATTTGAATTGTTTCTGAAAAATCGTGCAAGAATGACGATCGGTGATCCAAAATATATTCTAACCAAACCGCTTGATCCCGCCAAGTTTCTTGGTAAAGATCGGACAATTTGGAAGGGACCGGTCGATGGTGATGGACTTTCGGGTGAGGAAGATATTGATCCGCGTTCATTAACTCTTTCCGAAATTGAAATCCAAAAATTTGTTTTCGAAACTTGCATTCAATCGGGAGAAAGTTCAATCACTGGCGAAGAAAAACTTCGTCGCTTGAAAGAAAAAACCGATTTTATCCGCTTCGGCGGTAATGTTTTCCTCGGTCTGTGGGAAGATTATCAGGCTAACAAGGAAAACAGCGTGCTCGAGTGGATTTATCGGAATTTCAAAATCACCTACATTGATTTCATGGGCCAAGTTCTTCGCTCTCCGAATGGCGGTCGCAGTGTTCTCTTTCTGTGTCGGGACGGCGATGGCGAGTGGGACTGGGACGACGACTGGCTCGCCAGTGCTTGGGATGCCGGCATTCCGTCTGCGGGTTGCGCAAGTTAGTTCTCAGGACTTCAATTTTTGGATCTTTTGGATTCTTTGATCTTTGTCCTTGGAACGCGAAAATTTTTTCGCAACGCTTGAAATGTGCGAATACATTCCAGGCCTTATACGAAGTATGTATGAGGCCTTTTTATTTTGTGCTAAGATAATTAATGGAAGTAGGTGAATATGCGAACGATTACGGTTTTTCGCTGCTGAAACCAGTATCCATACATTGAGAATATCTACGATTACGGTTTTGGATAGAGTAATGTATGCAGAAACTTCAAAAAATGAAGATACTTGGTATAAGGTGTTATGTGATTTTAGATCACGAATTAGATTCAACTCTAATAGTATTCAAGGAGTGGTGGCGTGGAAGACATTTTATACAATTCTTCGCAATCCGAATGGCAATCGCAGTGTTCTCTTTCTGTGTCGGGACGGCGATGGCGAGTGGGACTGGAACTACGACTGGCTCGCCAGTGATTGGAATGCCGACAATCCGTCTGCGGGTTGCGCAACTTTCTTTATTTCTCCCCCTAATTTGTTGGAGGAGTTTTGCTTTAAAAGTTGTCCGTTCCAACCGCCCAACATTTTTCCGATTTCACTTACTTTTTCTGACAGCTGGATGTATTTGTTGTTATCTAAAGATTTAGTTTCCCAAAGTAGCATAAGAAAAATTTTCAAAGTATCAGTTTTTCGAATACCTAATCTGACATAGGGTAATTTTTCTTCTCGGGACAAAAAACTGGCGATAGTCATTGCCTCTAATATTTCAACAAGTATTGTATCCACTCGTTTTCCTAGGCTATACCGATGTTCTTTTGGCAAAGTTTTGTAATATCCGTACCATAATAAATAGAGAGCTTTTGCTTTATGAAGCAAGGGAATTAGCTGGGGGGGGGCGCTAAAAGTCGAGTTTTTATGAAAATTCAATTGAGTCATAATTATAATGAAATTATTTCTTTAGAAAATCTGCTTGAAGCATGGAAAGAATTTGTTAATGGAAAACGGAACAAAAAAGATGTGCAAATATTTTTCATGCGTCTTATGGATAATATCTTCTCACTCCATAACGATCTTGTTAATCATACCTATAACCACGGCGATTATCAAGCTTTTAAAATAAATGATCCAAAACCAAGAGATATTCATAAGGCAAGTGTCCGAGACAGACTGTTACACCATGCAATTTACAGAATTCTCTATCCGTTTTTTGACAAGACATTTATAGCCGATTCGTATTCTTGCCGATTAGAAAAAGGTACGCACAAAGCGATTAACAGATTTCGTGAATTTACATATAAAGTCAGCAAAAACAATACGAAATCTTGTTATGTTTTAAAATGTGATATCAGAAAATTTTTTGCCAATATTGACCATGAAATATTAGTCGACATATTAAAAGAATATATTCCCGATGAAAACATTATTGAACTTTTAAAAAATGTGATTGACAGTTTTAATGCTCAACCGAATGTCGGATTGCCATTGGGAAACTTGACTTCACAATTATTCGTTAATATTTACATGAATAAATTTGATCAATTTGTGAAACATAAACTAAAAGTAAAATATTATATCCGCTATGCCGATGATTTTGTGATTTTTTCGGAGAATAGAAAATATTTAGAAAGGCAGGTTATAGAGATTAACGAATTTTTGCAAAAAGAATTGAAACTGAAATTACATCCGGGTAAAGTTTTTATAAAAACGCTAGCCAGCGGAGTTGATTTTTTAGGTTGGGTTAATTTTTATAATCATAAAGTTTTGAGAACCACGACCAAAAAGAGAATAATGAGAAAGATTCAAAAAAGCTCTAAATTAGAAACCCTAAATTCATATTTGGGGCTACTGAAACATGGGAATACGCAAAAAATTCAAGCAAAGATTTTAAAATTATTTTAGTTTTGACACGGGCAAGTGTTTAGCCTATTATGTAATAAGGTAAAAACAAAAAATACAAAGTGTTAAAATCAGAAAATTTCTTTAAGAAATGGCTTTTTGTGTTTATTTAAAAGAAATCAATTATGGGGGAAAAAGTAAAAAATATTTTTCAGCGCGTCTTCGGAAAGTTTTTTGGCAATATGTCGAGGGACATAGGCATTGATTTGGGGACTGCTAATACGCTCGTCTATCTTAAAGGCAAAGGAATAGTTATCAATGAACCATCGGTAGTTGCAATTAATAAACGCACCGGACAAGTACTTGCAATCGGGAGAGAAGCTAAACGTATGGTTGGAAAAACACCAGGGCACATTGTCGCCACGAGACCGCTTGTGGACGGTGTTGTTAGTGATTTCGAAGTAACTACGCAGATGCTGAAATATTTCGTCGAAAAAGTTAATAAGGATTCATTTTCTTTTTCTCCGCGTCCGCGCATATTGATTGGAATTCCTTCGCGTATCACGGAAGTTGAAAAGAAAGCGGTCCTTGACGCAGCGTTAAACGCCGGAGCTCGTGAAGCATTTTTAATAGAAGAACCAATGGCAGCCGCAATTGGAGCGCGTCTCCCTGTTACGGATGCACGAGGAAATATGGTTGTCGATATCGGCGGAGGAACATCAGAGATTGCCGTAATTTCTTTGGGCGGTATCGTTAGTGCGCGAAGCTTACGAGTTGCCGGTGATGAAATGAATGAAGACATAGTCCGTTATTGCCGGGATGAATTCAATTTACTCATCGGTGAAAAAACAGCAGAAGATATAAAAATTGCTGTTGGCAGCGCGTATATCCTGAAAGAAACATTAAAAATTTCAGTACGCGGGCGCGATTTGGTCAGCGGATTACCCAAAGAGATAATTGTCAATGACGAACAGGTCCGGGAAGCGATTTCGCGTTCAGTAAGAATCATTGTAAACAATATAAAAACAGTTATTGAAGAAACACCCCCGGAACTGCTTTCCGACATCATGCAGCGCGGTATTATTCTTGCCGGCGGGGGAAGTCTGATACGAGGACTTGATAAATTGGTTGCGAATCAAACAGAAATGCCGGTACGGATGATGGAAGATCCGCTGACCGCAGTTGTTCGTGGTGTTGGTATTGTGCTTGAAGATATGGAAACGCTCAAAGATGTTTTAGTTGAAGACCAAAGAGAAAAATCATTCAAGTAGAAAATATTACAATAAATGCAAAAGTTTACTTCAACGAAATTATTTAAAGTTGTTCTGATTGCGGCATTATTTATGTTGCTTGTTTTTTTAAATCCCGCCAGTGTTTTTGATCCCATTCGCTCCGGATTTTCAGCGATGTTATTGCCATTTCAAAAAGTTTTTTATTCGTTTTCCGCCGGACTTGAGGGTGTAAAAGAATTTGCTGGTTCCATAGGACAGCTTAAACGTGAGAACGAACAATTAATGAGAGACAATCAGATATTGCTTGCCGAAAATGCGATGGTCGATGATATCAAAAATGAGAACGCAATACTTCGCGAGCAATTAAGTTTACTTCCACGAGATCAATATAACCTAGCAACTGCTTTTGTGGTCAGTCAAGATCCGAATGGGACGGGCAATTGGATTGAAATTGATAAAGGAAGCGACGATGGCATTGTTTCAGGAATGCCGGTGATAGTATCAAAAGGAATTTTGATTGGACGTATCCAGCAAGTCAGTGATAAAAGTTCGCAAGTAATTCTTTTAACAAATCCAAGAAGCACTATAAATATAATGGACTTGGAAAGTGGAGCAAAAGGAGTTGCCAGAGGAGAGTATGGACTTGGAATAATATTTGATATGGTATTGCAGACCGATTCTATTAGCGTAGGCGATAATGTAATCACGTCTGGTATTGGCGGTGAAATTCCGCGCGGACTGTATGTTGGAACCATACAGGAAATACATCAATCCGATAGCCATCTTTTTCAGCAAGCCATGCTTACAGCGCCGCTTCAAGTTCCAAAACTTCAGATGGTATTTGTCATCAAAAACAGTAAATAATTGATGTTTGTAATTTTGTAGGGTTATGAAAAAAAAGCTTGTTTATTTAGTAATCTTGATTGCAACAATTATAATACAGACCAGCGTATTGCCGGTCATTTCCAGTGCTAATACTGCAGGAGACGCCGTATTGATGGCAGTGCTTGCGTGGTCGGTACTCGACGGTTTTTCCGCATTCATAGGCTGGGCGATAGTTGCTGGAATATTATATGATTTAGCCACGTATTCGCCAGTAGGAGAACATGTGATAATTTTTCTGGCAGTTGTCTATTTTGTCAGTTTTTTTTCCCGGCGCTTATCGCTCGAACTCAAAGGAATGGGCTTGGTATTATTTTTTATATTTATATTTGTTGCAACATTTATTTCCAGCAGCATTGTTGCTTTAATGACGGCTTGGGACGCGCGAACACTCTTTGGATATTGGAAAATGTTCAGTAGTCCTGGGTCCATAGCACTCCAAGTTGTCCATAATGTGATATTATTTTTTCTCTGGTTTTTCTTTCTCAAAAAAACTAAAGAATTTTTTAAATTGGAAAAATAGTTTATGGCAAAACGTAAACGTAGCATACTTAAATTTTTTTCCGGGATGGAAATTGAAGATTATGTGCTGACAGCGACAGAGAAGGAAGCGGCAAGAATGGAAAAGCCTTTTGAAAAAAAATGGTTTAACATTTTATGGTGGCTTATTCTTTTTCTTATCGCGATTCTTATGTGTAGGGTATTTTTTTTGACCGTGATTAAGGGTGCTTATTATCGGGACGTTTCGAAAGGAAATAGTATTTGGTCGGTTGTTATTCAATCTCCCAGGGGGCGAATTCTCGACAGAAGCGGTGTTGCTCTTGTTAATAATGTGCCTAGTATCGATGCCGTTATTGTTCCCGCTGATGTTCCCAGGGATAGCGCAAAAAGAAAAGAGATTGCAAATGTAATTTCAGAAATATTAGGAATGAATGAAGGGGACGTGCAGGCGAGATTGGAAAGCAATGTTTCAAATTCTCTCAATGCTGTTTTGCTCAAAGAAAACATTACTCAAGACGAGTCATTAATGTTGCTGGAAAAAGGCAATGATATTCCGGGTATCAGTATTGAGAAAACAGCCATCCGCTCATATGTTGATGGGTCGATATTTTCTCAAATTTTAGGGTATGAAGGAAAAATTGAGCAGAAAGAACTTGATCAAAAGCAAGGATATCTATTAACAGACTATATTGGGAAGCAAGGCATAGAGAAATCATACGAACAATATTTACGAGGAGTACATGGTGCTGATCAGGTAGAAGTTGATTCAATGGGGAACATCAAGCGCGAAGTCGGGATAATAAATCCCAAGCCGGGTGGCGATCTCGTGCTAAGTATCGATGCGGGTTTGCAAAAAAAAATATACGACAGTCTTAATGACATTTTGGAAAAAACAAAAACAAAGACTGCTGCAGCAGTTGCGATAAATCCCCAAAATGGCGAAGTATTGGCTATGGTTAGTATTCCAAGTTATGATAACAATTTGTTCGCGCAAAAAATATCAAATGATGATTATACCAAATTGATTCGCGATCCGAATAAGCCGCTTTTTAACCGCGCAATTTCCGGGGAATATCCTCCCGGTTCAACAATAAAACCCGCAATTGCCACTGCTGCGTTATCAGAAGGTATCATTACCCCATCGACAATTATTAATGGTTTGGGCGGAGTACTTCGGATTGGAAGTTATTCTTTCGGTGATTGGACAACGCATGGCCCAAGCGATGTTCGCACAGCAATTGCCCAAAGTAATGACATATTTTTTTATACAGTCGGGGGCGGTTATGGAAATATTGAAGGATTGGGCATGAGCCGTATGAAAAAATGGAATAATTTATATGGCTTGGGACAGTTAACGGGCATTGATATTGGCGGAGAATCTAGCGGGCTTATTCCCGATGAGCAATGGAAACAAGATACAATTGGTGAAAAATGGTCCGTTGGCAATAGTTATCATGCGGCGATAGGACAAGGTTATGTGACAATAACTCCTCTTCAGCTTGCAAATTATATCGCGACAATCGCAAATGGCGGAACGCTTTTTAAGCCACACTTGGTTTCTCAAATAAAAAAAGGTGACGGAACATCAATTATAATCCAGACGCAAATTATTCGCTCAGGATTCGTTTCTCCTGATGTGATGAATGTTGTTCAAGAAGGTATGCGTCAGGTAGTAACAGAAGGAACTGCCCAACCGCTTAAGGATCTTCCTATCGAAGTCGCGGGTAAAACAGGAACGGCTCAATTTGGAACAGGAGACCAAACCCATGGATGGTTTGTTTCATTCGCGCCATATGATAATCCCCAAATTGCAATGGCGGTTTTAGTTGAGGGTGGTGGAGAAGGATTTACCAGCGCCGTACCGGTAACTAAAGAGGTATACCAATGGTTTTTTGGAGGAAGAAATTAAAAAACAGTCTTTAGTCTTTGGTATAAATTTGCTTTAAATAAAGCAAAAACAATCTATTTTTGTAAGCGAAACATTTGACAGAATGCAGGTTTTTGTGTATGCTGAGTCGGTTGTGATATAATATAACAAGCAAGGTTCTTTGAGATTAGAATTTATCAAGACATCTAGACAATCGCCCTGTCGCTCACGAGCGATATGGAGGAAAGTCCGGACACCATTCCCGACTCGTCGGGATTATATGCAATGGGTAACACCCATCGTTTCGATAGTAATATTGAAAAAGGGAAAGTGCCACAGAGACGATACTATCCCGACTCGTCGGGAGAAAGGTGAAAAGTTTACTTGGGTATACTTTTGCTTTATCAGCTGATTAGCAAAATAAATGCCAGAGTAGTTCTTCATTGGCGACAATGAAAGACGGTAAACCCTGCATGGTGCAAGGCCGCGCCTCGATTTCGCCAGTTGGCGAATTAAGGAGTGCCGCTTGAATCTATTGGCAACAATAGATCTAGATAAATGATTGTCCTAGACAGAATCCGGCTTATAGGATGTCTTGATAAATTTTAAACTTAAAGAAATTCACCCTGTTAAATAATTTTAAATTTTTTAAAAAATTTAAAATTAAGATTTGAATGAACTAGGGTGATTGGTATGCACACGAAAACACTTTATTTTACATAAGTAAGTTGTTTCTCAGAAAGAGAATCAAATCTTATTTAACAGGGTAAATGAAAAAACGCAGCGAATTATTTTTTAGTGCGATACAGGTTCCGATGGATATAATTATGATAGTGCTGGCAGCGCTTAGTGCGTTTGCCATCCGTAATGTTCCCCAAATTATCGCGCTTCAACCAAAACTTTATAATTTCCCGCTCAAGAACTACATCATTGTTGTATTGGTGGTAGTTCCTTTTTTTATTTTGATTTATGCTCTTGAGGGTTTGTATAATTTGGAAGTTACGCGAAAATTTTGGAAAGAAGCACTAAAAGTTTTTTTTGCGACATCCATAGGACTGGTCGCGATAATCGTGACGATATTTTTAAAAAGAGAATGGTTTTCATCGCGTTTTATAATTTTAGCCGGCTGGCTTTTAGCGGTAGTGTATGTGGTAATCGGAAGATATATATTACAGAAAATCCAAAAATTACTTCTTAAAACCAAAAAAATCGGAATACATAGACTTTTACTGATTGGCAATAACGGCAAAATCGAACTCTTAAAAAGAATCATAAAAAGAAATCCTTATTCAGGTTACAGAATTGTCGGCAATGTTGAATCGGCAAGTATTCGGGTCATTCGTGAAATTAGAAAAAAATTGGGAGTCGATGAAATCATAGCTTGCGATTCGTCAATGACCGATGCTGAACAGGAAAAACTTATCGACTATTGCGCAATCAATAATATTGCATATAAATTCATGCCCACAACTCTTCAGACAGCAAAATTTGAAGCGAGTATTTTTAATGGAGAGCCGATTATCGAAGTAAAACACACTCCGCTTGACGGATGGGGAAAAATTTTAAAGCGTACTTTTGACATCATATCTTCAATATTTCTCCTGATTATTCTTTCACCGCTGATGCTGATTACGGCAATTGCTATTTGGCTTGAAACAGGAAGCCCGATAATTTATAAAAATGAACGTATTGGAAGTGGCAGCAAAAGGTTCTTTGTTTACAAGTTTCGTTATATGAAGTGGAAATATTGTGTAACAAATGATAATGAAAGAGTAAAAGACGCCCTGGAATATGAAAAGGAACTCATAAAAAAACAAAGTCTTCGCCAAGGACCTTTATATAAAATAAAAAACGATCCACGCAAGACAAAAGTCGGGGCTTTTATAGAAAAATATTCCATAGACGAACTCCCGCAACTCTTCAATGTATTAAAGGGTGACATGAGCCTCATTGGTCCTAGACCGCATCAGGAGCGTGAAGTGGAAAAATATAACGAATATCACAGGCGCTTGCTTACCATAAAACCGGGAATTTCCGGCATGGCGCAAATTTCTGGACGCAGCGATCTTCAGTTCGAAAATGAATATAAATTAGATGTATTTTATATCGAGAACTGGTCGTTATGGCTGGATATCCAGATATGCCTCAAAACATTTTTAGTTTTATTTAAAAAACGCCAAAATTAGATTTGACAGTCCTGCAGGATTTGACAAAAATAGTAAATTAGACTATAATTTTAACCAGAAGGATAAAAAATGGTTCGGTCGACTGTTTCGCTTATCTTTCTCGGTATTAATCAGTAATTAATGAAAATACAACTATGACAGACAAAAGAGCTACAGATCAGGAGTTCTTGGGGTTTGCTGTAAAAGCACTCGTTGATAATCCTGGTGATGTAAAGGTTGAGAGAAAAATTGATGAAATGGGCGTTCTCATTACGTTGGATGTAAATCCTGCTGATATGGGAATGGTAATTGGCCGGGAAGGCCAGACCGCTAAGGCTCTTCGGACAATCCTAAGAGTTATCGGAGCTCGCAACAATGCGCGAGTAAATCTAAAAATCAATGAACCGGAAGGTTCAACCAGGGGAGAACGGGCGCCAAGACCGGAAGCCGCAGTTGCAGATCAGTCAAAAAAGAGCATCGATGATGTTCTTGGAAATATGTAATTAACAAAATTTCTTTTTTTAATCGCCACGTCTTTTGTGCGTGGGATTATATAAAAAAATCCCAGCGAAAACTGGGGTTTTTTATTATCGAGCAGGATATGGCATCAAAACAACATTAATACTATTTTATTTTTCAAAAACATGTTAAAATGCCTATGTCTAAGCTAAAAGATAATTGCATGAAATTCAATATAATAACGATTTTCCCAACAATATTCGATTCCTATTTTGGGGAATCTATTATTAAACGCGCAAGAGAAAAAGGAATAATTGAAATCGGGATACACAATTTACGTGATTTTACAACAGACAAACATAAAACAGTTGATGATACACCTTATGGCGGGGGAGCAGGAATGGTGCTAAAGATTGAACCCATCTACAATTGCGTGACCTCAATTAAGAAACAAGAAACAAGAAACAAGAAACAGACCAGGGTCATACTTTTTTCCGCCAAGGGTAAAAAATTTACCCAGACAGATGCCAGGAGACTCGCAGAATATGACCAGCTGATTTTTATTTGCGGAAGATATGAAGGAGTAGACGAAAGGGTGGCGGAGCATATAGCAGATGAAGAAATTTCCATCGGAAATTTTATCTTGACTGGCGGAGAAATCCCCGCGATGATTATTGCGGATTCTGTTACGCGGCTGCTCCCGGGCGTACTTGGGAATGATCAGAGCGCCTTGTATGAATCACATAGCGAAGATGGATATCTGGAACATGCCCAATATACAAAACCTGAAAAATTTGAAGGATGGAAAGTTCCAGAAATACTCTTAAGTGGCAATCATGGGGAAATAGAAAAATGGAGAAAAAGAAATTCAAATAAAGATACAAGGCACAAGTAACAAGAAACAAACAAATCACAAATTAAAAATATTCAATAACCAAATGTTTGGAATTTAGAATTTGTTTATTGAAATTTGTTTGTAATTTGTATCTTGTCTCTTGGTTATTATTTTACTTTATGCGTGAAAAATCAGTAGATAAACTATTGCTTACTATCGTGCTTATTCTGCTCGCATTCGGGCTTGTTATGATTGCCAGCGCGGGAGTAATCTATTCTGAAACACGTTTTGCGGATGAATATTATTTTTTTAAACATCAATTTTTCTTCGGCGTTTTACCAGGACTGCTTGTCCTTTATATTTTTTCCAGGATAGATTACCATTTTTGGCGAAAAATTTCAGTGCCGTTATTTTTTGTTTCAGTAATTTTTTTGATATTGGTTTTTGTTCCTGGAATCGGATCGCGCATATATGGCGCAAGCCGCTGGATTCAGCTTGGCCCATTTTCTTTTCAGCCATCAGAAATGGCGAAACTTTCGATAATTATTTATTTAGCCGCGTGGCTTGAAAGTCGCGGAATACGCAGAATCAAAGATGTTTTTGAAGGGTTCTTGCCATTTTTGGGCATAATGGGACTTATTGGATTTTTGATTATGAAACAACCCGATACTGGAACATTGGGCATAATAATACTTACCTCCATGTCTATTTTTTTCGTATCGGGAGCAAGTGTACGGCATATTTTTTCACTGGGTGCAATCGGAGCATTTGTATTATGGATACTTATCAAAATTGAACCTTATCGTTTTAATCGTATTTCAACATTTCTTGACCCGAAAGTTGATCCCCAAGGAATAGGATACCAAATCAATCAAGCATTGCTGGCAATAGGGTCAGGCGGTCTCTGGGGAGTCGGACTAGGGCACAGCCGCCAAAAATTTAATTATCTGCCCGAACCGGTGGGTGATTCAATTTTCGCTATAATAGGGGAAGAACTGGGCATGATTGGAGCCGTAATTCTTGTTGTATTAATTATTTTATTGGCTCTGCGTGGTATAAAAATTGCAAAAAATTCTCCCGATATGTTTGGCAGACTATTGGCGACAGGCATAATAATGTGGGTAGTTTTTCAGGCCTTTATAAATATCAGCGCCAACATCGCGCTGGTTCCGCTTACTGGAGTCCCGCTTCCATTTGTAAGCTATGGCGGAACATCTCTGATTTTTTTAATGTCAGCAGTAGGCATCCTGCTCAATATCTCAAAACATTCAAACATGACCAAAGATTAGCTTCGTTAGCTTCGCTAGCTTCATTAGAAAAATAATGGATCAAGCTAAGTTAATGAATTTGTTAAAAAGTGGTATTATTAAGTTGTATCCTATCTTTTAATTAAATAAAATTATTCAAGCTAAGAAGCTAAGAAGCTGAAAGCTAATGAAGCTAAAAATATGCGTATAGTATTAACAGGCGGATGGACAGGCGGACACCTAACACCCTTAGTGGCAGTTGCCGACGAACTTAGGAAAAAAATTGGTCCAGAACTCAAGCTTTTGTACATAGGATCAGGTGCTCAAATGGAAAAACAGATCATGTCGGAAAGGAACATCCCGATAAAATCCGTTTTGAGCGGCAAGATGCGCCGTTACTCTTCTTTTAAAAATATTATCGATTTTTTTAAGATACCGATAGGTTTTTTTCAATCACTATGGATATTGCTGTGGTTTACACCAGACGCGATTTTTTCTAAAGGAGGCTATGTGGCAGTGCCTATCGTGCTGGCTGCTTGGCTATATCGTATTCCGATAATGATTCATGAGTCCGACAGCGCTCCCGGAATCGCAAATCAATTTTTGTCTAAATTCGCCGACCGCGTTGCGGTTGCATATCCCTCGGCTGAACAATATTTTCCCAAGGAAAAGACTGCGCTTGTGGGAAATCCAATTCGTTTTGAAGTAACCGAAGGCGATCCTGTTATATTAAGACAACAGCTTGGATTTACCCAATCAAGAAAAACAATATTAATTTTGGGGGGAAGTCAGGGTTCCCAGGCTATCAATGATGCTATCGTAAAAATTCTTCCGCAACTCTTGCAACAATATCAAATTATTCATCAGACTGGGCAAGAACATTTTGATAATGTAGTAAAAGAGGCCGCGATTTTAGGAATAAAATCTGGACGCGGAGGATATTACGCAGCTCCTTTTATGAACGCAAACCAACTCAGGGATGCATTTGCGCTTTGTGACTTAGTCATAAGCAGGGCTGGAGCAACATTTATTACTGAAATTGCGGCGAATGGCAAACCCGCAATCATGGTTCCAATATCTTCCAGCGCCAATGATCACCAAAAAATGAATGCGTATGCGTTAGCGCGCATAGGCGCGGCATTGGTGCTCGAAGAATCTAATCTTGGTGAGCACATACTAATCGAAAAGATAAAAATTATTTTGAATGACGAAGAACTTATGCGTAAAATGGTTGAAAAAATAAAAACATTTTATCATCCAAATGCCGCAGAAATTATCGCGAATAGCATAATTGAAATAGCGCGGACATAAAGTACGCGAATTAACGCTAATTTAAAAAACGAATATTTACAAATAGCAATTTATCATTTGTGATTTGTGAAAATTCGCTTAAAATTCGTGAAAATTAGTAGTATAAAAAAAGCATATTTTATAGGAATTAAAGGCGCCGGAATGGTCGGAGTGGCTCAAATTTTGCGTAGTTGCAATATTGAGGTTTCGGGATCTGATACCGGGGAAGTTTTTTATACTAATGCCATTCTCAAGCGTTGCGAAATCCCATTTTATGAGGAATTTTCGTTAGATCACGTTCCTCGAGACGCGGATATAATAATTTATTCGACGGCATATAATGAAAAAAATAACGTAGAGATATCTGAGGCGAAAAAGCTTAAAATTCCAATCATTAGTTATCCTGAGGCGCTGGGCATGCTTTTTAAAGAAAAGCGTGGCATTGCGGTTTGCGGAACGCACGGGAAAACCACAACATCAGCGATGCTTGCCGAAACTCTAGCGGACGCAGAGCTTAATCCGAGCGCAATTGTTGGCAGTCAAGTCATTTCTTGGCAGGGAAGCGCATTGGCTGGAAAGGGAAAATATTTTGTGGCGGAAGCAGACGAATATCAAAATAAATTGATGTTTTATGAACCATGGTCCGTCATCCTCACGAGCCTCGACTGGGATCATCCGGATTTTTTCCCTGATTTTTCTGAATATAAAAAAGTATTCAAAAGCTTTTTAGAAAAAGTTCCCAAGGAGGGATTTCTGGTTGTGTGGGGAGATAATGCAAACACGCTCGAAGTGTCAAGGGATGCAAAATGCAAAATATCAACGTACGGATTTTCAAGCGATTGCGATTACGTGGTCATGAATCATAAATCACAAATCGCAAATGATGGGAAAACACAATCCTTTGAGGTTTTTCACGAAGGGAAAAGTTTGGGGATATTTATGACGCCGCTTGTCGGGAAACACAATGCGCTTAACACAACAGCTGTGATTGCGTTATGTCATGAAATGCAGTTAGATATGGAAAAAATAAAAACATCATTGAAAAAATTCAGAGGAACATCACGTAGGTTTGAACAAATAGGAATGTTCAAAAACTCCATTCTTATTGATGATTATGCTCATCATCCGGATGAAATCAGGGCAACACTGAAAGGAGCGCGGGAATATTTTGAAGGAAAAAAGATTTGGGCAGTTTTTCATCCGCATACCTTCACCAGAACGAAAGCTTTATTGCAGGAATTCGCGCAAAGTTTCGGTGACGTCGACAAAGTTATAGTTATTGATATATATGGAAGCGCCCGCGAACAACAGGGGGGAGTTTCTTCTAAGGAACTGGTGGATCTTATTAATAAATATTATCCAGGCAGAGCCGATTATATTCCGAATATTAATGATACCTCAGACTTTCTTAAAGAAGCGGCAAATCAATACGACGTTCTCATTACAATGGGCGCCGGGGATGTGTGGAAAATAGCAGAACAACTAAAGAGTTTGTAGCTGTCGCTATGTCATTCTGAGCGAAATCGAATCTTTTTAGGATGAGATGCAGTCGAAGAATCTGGGTGCTAAGAGGCTCAGATCTTTCGACTCCACTGCGTTACGCTCAAGATGACAATAAAAAAATAATTGAATTTAAAAAATGAAAGATATCCTTAAAAAAATCAGGGATTTGAAACTCGGACGCTATAGTATCTGGGTAATTATTTTATTGGCCATGGCGACTCGTTTCACCGGCCTTATGAAAAGGGATTTTTGGTATGACGAAGCCTTTACTGGCGTGGCGGTAAAAGAAAATTTTCACGATATGATATTTATGATTATAAATGATGTTCACCCGCCTCTGTATTATCTGACACTCAAAGTATTCGCCTCATTTTTTAATTATAGCGTTTATGGAATAAGGCTATTTTCAGCGATTTTTGGCGTACTTTCCGTCTGGATGTTATACATTCTGGCGAAAGAACTTTTTAATGTTAAAGTTGCCCGTTATGCGGCGCTCGTGGCCACAATTTCGCCGTTTGCAGTTCAATATTCCCAAGAAGCGCGTATGTATGCGATGCTGGTATTTTTTATCCTGACAGCAGCTTATTTTTTTGCGAAAGGTCTGCGTACCGGAAATATAGCGCATTATGTTTTTTGGGGATTATTTACCGGTTTATCAATGCTTACGCATTACATGGGAATAATATTTTCATCGCTTTATTATATAGTTTTTGTTGTCTGGGGAATGGTTGCAGCAAATGAAAGCACAGTTTCTTTGTGGCGAGAGAAAACAAAAAAAATTTTTGCAGAGGTTATTCCTTCGAAGCAACTGCTTGCTGGATATGGAGTAGCATTTTTTGTATTTCTCCCCTGGCTTAAAATATTTATTCATCATGTTTCTGCGAAGGGCAGCAATCTTAGCTGGGTGAAGCTGGCGAGTTTCGGGGACATAATTATTGTCATCCAAATGTTTTTATTCGGTACGCCGCTTGGAGAAATGTCTTCCGGCATGCCACAGCCTAACGAGCTTCACAATATAGCGCATATTTCGATAAGGATGGTGCTGGCTGTTCTCTTGGGTGCCGGAACATTATATTTGATGCGCAAAGAACGCAAAGAAAAATTTTTCAGCGTATTACTATTATCAATAGGGTTCATGTTTGTTATATACCTTCTTTCCGTAACGCTTCCTGACCAGCAATATTTTGTGGCGCGCTATATGCTTGCCGGAGCATTTTTTATTTTCATTTTTGCAGGGCTCTGGCTTTCACATTTGCGGATTTGGGTCAATTTATTGATTTTTGGTGTTTATCTTTTTCTGCTTTCACTTACTATTCCGCTTACGAATTCCCAGGGATACAATGAGATGGTTCTGCATATGGATAAATATAAAAATAACAATCTTTATATCCTTAATGCGTTTGATTATGTCATAACCAAATATTATATCGGAGCAAACCGTCTGACTCTGTATAATTATAACTGGCCGCAATATAATCCGAGTTATTGGGCAGCAATCGGACCGAGCCTGAGTCGTACGGAAGATTACGAAGACCTGCGAAACGATCCAAACGCGCTCATAATTTCAAACAAGGTGCTCAATAAGGACAATCAATATTTCAGCACCGAAGGACTGGAATTGGTCGACCAATACAAAAATATATTGATTTATAAGTTTGAGAAGTAGGCCCAAAAGAACTTATTAAAATGGAAAAACAAACATATAATTTAAATACCGAAGAAGTTTTGGAAAAATTTTCCGCGGGCAAAGGAGGGTTGACTTCAAAAGAAGCCGAGCAGAGACTGAAAAAAAACGGACTGAACGCGGTTCAAAAAAAACAAAACTGGAGCTGGTTTACGATAGTACTAAGTCAGCTTAACGATGCGCTGGTCTGGATTCTGCTTGTTGCCGGATTTTTAGCTTTAATATTCGGTGAATATCGGGACACGACAATCATACTTTTGATTGTTTTTATTAATGCCACAATTGGATTTTTTCAGGAATATAGGGCGGAAAAAATTTTGGAAAATATTCGCAGGCTTGCTTCCGACAAAGCAATAGTGCTTCGCGACGGAAAAAAAATCGAAATTGATGCACGGTTTCTGATCCCGGGAGATATTATATATTTATCATCCGGAGATACTGTGCCGGCTGACGGATATTTATTGGAAGGCTACGATGTCTATGCGAACGAATTTATTTTTACGGGAGAATCAAAACCTAAAAAAAAGAAAACCGGAGCTATCCAGGGGGAAAATATGACAATTGCCGATATCCCCAACACGGTTTTTATGGGTAGCAGTTTAACTCGCGGACAAGCCGTGGCTATTGTCGCTGAAACAGGCATGAACACTGGGCTTGGACGTATTGCGCATCTTGTAAGTGAGGTCAAAGAGGACGAAACACCACTGCAAAAGCAGATGCGGGTGCTTGGTCGCGATGTTTCTATTCTAGCTGTCTCAATAGGAATTCTTGTAATGATTGCGGGATATTATTATCATGCATCATGGTATGATAATTTTCTTTTTGCGTTGGCGCTCGCCGTGTCCGTTGTTCCCGAAGGTCTGCCTGCCGCTATTTCGGTAGCACTTTCTCTGGGCATGAAAAAACTGCTCAAATATAACGTGCTTGCAAAAAAACTCAATGCAGTTGAAACTCTCGCATCGGTAAATATAATATGTACCGATAAGACCGGAACCATAACCCGCAACGAACTCATGGTCACCAATATTATTGCTGGTGACGACGAATTTATCATTGATGGGCAAGGATATGAGCCGAAAGGAAGCTTCTGCCAGTTCGGAAGAATAGTCAATCAAAAAAAATTTCCGATTCTCGAAAAAATTATGCGAATCGCAAATCTTTGCAATGATGCCGCGCTTGTTGAAAAAAATGGAGCGTTTAGCATAACTGGAGATCCGACGGAGGGAGCATTACTTGTTGCCGCAAAAAAATATGACCAAAATTCCAATTTAGTTTATGAAAATGAAGAAAAAATAAATGAGATTCCGTTTTCTTCGGAAAAAATGAGAATGAGTGTCGTTTATAAAAATAGCATAAGCAATACTATAAATTCATATGTAAAAGGTTCTCCGGATGTATTGCTAAATCTTTGTACCCAAAAACAAGTTGGAGAAAATATCGTTCCATTTACTGAGGCAGAAAAACAAAAAGTCAAAAATAGTTACGATACAATGTCTAAGCAAGCTTTGCGCGTGCTGGCATTCGCCGAACGTAATGTAAAAGATATTGCGGAAAGTGAAATAACAAATGAAGCAGATAAAAATCTGGTCTGGATAGGAATGATGGGGATGATTGATCCGCCGCGAATCGATGTTCATAAGGCAATTGACGACTGCATAAATTCAGGCATAAAAGTAGTAATGATTACGGGCGATTATGAAGTTACGGCCGAAGCTATTGCAAAAAAGGTGGGCCTGCTAAGATCTGTTAATGCGGAAGTTGTAAATGGAAAAACACTAAATCAACTTACCGATGAGCAGTTAATTTCAAAGATTAATGAAAAAGAAGTCGTGTTTGCCAGAATTACGCCTGAACAAAAGTTGCGTATCGCGACCGCCCTCAAAAGAAACGGAGCGGTAATTGCGATGACAGGTGACGGAGTAAATGATGCGCCGGCGCTGAAAATGGCCGATATCGGTGTTGCGATGGGAATTATCGGTACTGATGTTGCTAAAGAATCTTCAGACATGATTCTGCTTGATGATAATTTTACGTCAATTGTACGGGTTGTCAAAGAAGGCAGAACAATTTATCAAAATCTGAAAAAATTTGTTTATTACGTTTTCACATCCAACGTGAGCGAATTTTTCACTGTAGTCATAGGCGTTCTGTTACAGATTCCAGCGCCAATTGCTGCTATCCAAATTTTAGCAATAGATTTAGGAACTGATATTTTCCCCTCATTTTCTTTAGGGTTTGAGCCTCCGGAACCGAACATAATGAAAAGAAAACCTTTTAATGTAAAAGAAAAAATTATAGATGCTTCTGGCATATGGCGTTTAATCCGTGTAGGTCTTATAATGGCAGTTGGCGCAGTGATTGCATTTATCCTTTCCATGAAGCGGGGAGGCTGGGATTTCGGCAATAAAATAGATCCGAACAGCGTATTATATATAAGATCAACATCTGTAGCTTACGCAGTGCTTGCAATGACACAAATGGCAAATTTACTGCAGGCGCGAAGCGAAACGCTATCTGTTTTTACAATTGGTTTTTTTAGAAATAAGTTTGTGTTGGGAGCGATTTTTCTTTCGACAGGGATGCTATTTTTATTTATGTATGTACCGCTTCTGCAAAAATACTTGCATATGATGCCCATAACATGGAAAGATTGGATTGCAGTTATGGTTACCATGGTGGCAGTATTTATTTTTGAAGAGGGAAGAAAAGCCGAGTCTGCGAAGTAATTAATAAAATAAATTTATGATTGATATCCGGGAGAATGTACCACTGGCGCCACGAACATCTTTTCACATTGGCGGAGATGCTCGTTTTTATGTCGAAGTAAATTCGCTCGAAGAACTGAAAGAAGCACTTTATTGTGCCAAAGAAAAAAATATTGATTTTTGTATTTTGGGTGGTGGAACAAACGTGCTTATTAATGACAACGGATTTGCGGGAATAATTATCAAAATAAAAATAAGTGAAATTAGCGCGGAGGGAACAGAGCTAAAAGCTTCCGCAGGCGCACCGCTTATTAAAGTGATAAATTCTGCTGTGGACGCGGGTTTGTCGGGCTTAGAAGTTTTGGCTGGCATTCCAGGAACACTGGGGGGTGCGATTCGCGGAAATGCGGGAGCATTCGGCATGGAGATAAGCGAACGAGTGGAAAGTGTTTTAGCATTCGACTTTGAAAAATTTGAAACAGTCACTCTTGGCAAAGAAGAATGTAATTTTGAATATCGCTCCAGTATTTTTAAGCAAAATGAAAATTTAATCATACTTTCTGCGCAATTCAAACTTGCTCAGGGCCGACAAATAGAAATTCAACAAAAAATCAAAGAAACAATCGCGAAAAGGTCAAGCAACGGACTCAATATTTTTAAAAGCGCCGGATCATATTTTATGAATCCTGTCGTTGAAGACGAAGGACTGTTAAAGGAATTTGCCAAAACTAGTGGCACGCTTTCAAAAAACGGAAAACTGCCGGCAGGCTGGCTAATTGACCGTGTCGGACTTCGGGGTAAAAAAATCGGTGGCGCGATGGTAAGCGAACAGCATGCCAATTATATTATAAATGTCGGTGGTGCTACCGCGGATGACGTAATGATGTTAGTAAGCTGCGTAAAACAACAAGTGCGAGATCAACTGAACATTCAATTACAAGAAGAAGTTGATTACCTTGGATTTTAAGATGCGAGCAATGCAAAATAATCATTGATGTATAAAACGTATGGCAATAATAAAAAACATAAAATTTTTGTTCAAAGGAGTAACAATCGATCGGCGCACAAGGGAATATATTGAAAAACGTTTAAGCGTGCTGGATAAATTTATTGAAAATATATTAAAAGCTGAAGTTGAAATTGATTTGGACAAAAAGGGAAAATTTCGTGTCGAAGTCATGATTCATACTCCGCGCAAAATGTTTCGGGCGGATAATACGACAAATAGCATTGAAGCATCGACCGACATGGTTGTTGATGAGCTTCAGGATCAAATGACGCACACGAAAGACCGCCTGCAAACGCTCAAAAAAAGAGGGGCACTATCATTGAAAAAGAAAATGGTAGTCGACGAAGAAGCAAGATTTTAGCGCCGGTCTATCAAATTTAAATTTGTGGTACAATTAAGCTACTAAAAGTAATAAAAAATATTATGAGCAGGGGCTTGAAAATATTTGCGTGTGTCATGGTTTTTTTTGGCGTGCTTAGCCTAATTTTTTTATTGACCGCCAAGAAAAAGACCCCAACAGTTTCCGGACAGCAAACTTCCCAGACAGTTAAAAAAACTGCACCTGTAAAAAAAGTTTCCGACATAATCAATCAAAATAAAAAACAGGCAGAATTATTACAGGCCAAAAAAACATTAGTTCGCGGACAATGGCAGCAGTGTAAAGATAAAGCAATGGCTGTGGGTAAGAATTTATTTTGGACTATTCAAATTTCTGAAGGAATTCCAGCCGGCGGAATATATGCCAGGGGAAATCTGGACAATAATAACACGTATCCGGTGCGGGTAATTATAAAACCCGGAATTCAAAATACCGATAAAATCAATGCTATGTTGACGGTTGGAAAAGCATCAGTTTTCAGGGGGATATGCACCGATGTCGCTCCCGACGGAGCAGTCGTTTTCGAGGCTTATTAATAAAAAATAAATTATCCCAGCTAGTTTTTACAAGCACAAAAACCCCTTTGACTAAGGGGTTTTTGTTTGCTAGAATTGAGTAGCATTTAAAACAGATTTGATATAAAAACTATGACATTATTCAGTAAAGTGTTCGGATCAAATGAACGTGAAATAAATAAGTTGCGGCCTATCGTCGTGGCTGTTAATACATTGGAGGAAAAAATGATTGCGTTGTCGGATGAAGAATTAAAGGGCAAGGTGAAAGAATTTAGAAACAGACTAAATCCATCAACCGGTAAAGGCGAAGCTTTAGATAAAATTCTTCCAGAAGCTTTTGCGGTTGTGCGCGAAGTTGCCAAGAGAGTAATTAATGAGCGTCACTATGACGTTCAGCTTATGGGTGGAATAGCGTTACACAAAGGAATGATAACGGAAATGAAAACCGGCGAGGGAAAAACACTAACTTCGACACTCCCTATTTATTTAAATGCAATTGGGGGCAAGGGCGTCCATGTCGTAACAGTCAATGACTATTTGGCAAAACGTGACTGCAACTGGATGGGAAGCGTATATGAAGCGCTCGGACTTTCGACAGCTTGCATCATGCACGACGTTTCATATCTTTATGAATCGAAAGTGATTGATGATGACGAGGTGAGTGTGGATATGGAAAATTTGAAAGAAATTAGCAGGCGCGAAGCATATGCGGCGGATATTACTTATGGAACAAACAACGAATTTGGTTTTGATTATTTGCGCGACAATATGGTGCAGAGTTTCGAACAGATGTCTCAGCGCGAACTTAATTACGCGATTGTTGATGAAGTGGACTCAATTTTAATAGATGAAGCGCGGACGCCGCTTATTATTTCAGCGCCGGATACCGAATCTACAAAGTTATATCAAAAATTTGCGCAAATCGTTCCAAAACTCAGGGAAAAAGAAGACTACGAGGTTGATGAAAAGATGAGAGCCGCGACACTTACAGAATCAGGAATTTCCAAAGTTGAAAAAGATCTTGGTGTCGGAAATATTTATGAACTTGGCAAAATAAATTATGTGCATCACTTGGAGCAATCGCTAAAAGCCCAGGTGCTTTTCAAGCGTGATCGCGACTATGTAGTAAAAGACGGGCAAGTTATTATTGTAGACGATTTTACCGGACGGCTAATGGAAGGACGCAGATATAGTGACGGGCTTCATCAGGCAATTGAAGCGAAAGAAAAAGTTGAGGTGCAAAAAGAATCACGGACACTTGCAACCATCACGTTCCAAAATTATTTCCGCATGTACAAAAAACTTGCGGGTATGACCGGTACTGCAGCGACAAGTGCCGAAGAATTTTCAAAAGTATATAAATTGGATGTATTGGAAATTCCGACAAACAAAAAAATGATCCGCGAAGATCTTCCGGATGTTGTGTACAAGACTGAAAAAGGAAAGTTCGACGCGATTGCCCAATTGATTAAAGAATTAAATAAAAAAGGCCAGCCGCTTCTGGTTGGTACTATTGCCATTGAAAAATCCGAATATCTTAGCGCGCTTCTTAATCGCGAAGGAATCAAGCACGAGGTTCTTAATGCAAAACAGCACGAAAAAGAGGCTTCAATTGTTGCGGGAGCCGGACAAAAAGGCGCAGTGACGATTGCAACAAATATGGCCGGTCGCGGAACTGATATAAAACTTGGCGAGGGCGTAAAGGAGCTTGGCGGACTGTGCATTATCGGCACAGAACGGCATGAAGCCAGACGTATCGACAATCAGCTTAGAGGACGCGCAGGACGGCAAGGCGACCCCGGAATGAGCCAATTTTACGTATCCCTCGAAGATGAGCTTATGCGAAGATTCGGAGGCGATAAATTAAAAAACATGATGGATACGCTTGGTCTTCCCGAAGATCAGCCGATTCAAAATTCAATCATTTCTAAAACCATCGAAAGCGCTCAATCAAAAATCGAAGGCTACAATTTCGATATTCGGAAACATGTTTTGGATTATGATGACGTGATGAACAAACAGCGTGAAGTTGTGTATAAAAAACGCAGAGAGATTCTGGCGGCAACAGAAGTAAAGCAAGAAATATTGCATTATATCGAAGAAGAAATTGAAAGAACCGTTTCTGTCCATTGTACGGGAGAGGAATACGAATGGAATATCGAACTTATTTCAACCGAACTTCAAAACATTTTTTCTTTTTCCATGCAGGATCAGAAAAAACTCGGACAGCTTCGCGATAATAAATCAGAAAATACCGCCGAAAAAATCTCACTTATGCTGGAATATGTAATGGGGAAAGCAAAGGAAGCGTATATCCGCAAAGAAGACGAGATCGGATCCGACACATTTAGGCAAATTGAAAAAGCGGTTGCTCTTCAAACAATCGATACTCTTTGGATGAACCATCTTGATGAAATTGATTATCTTCGGCAGGGGATAGGTCTCAGGGGTTATGGACAACGCGATCCATTGGTTGAGTACAAACGCGAAGCGTTCAATCTGTTTTCCCATCTTATGGAGAATATACGCTCAACCGTTGTTAAAACGATTTTTAAAATTTCAATGGTTTCAACTCAACCACAGGCGCAAATGGAGGTTCAGCCAAAAAATGTACAATATCAAGGAGCTGAGGAAAATACTACTCAGTTCGGTGCGGCTAAAGAAAACGAAACGGGCGAAGCGCCAGCTCCGCAAAAACCAATTATCAATGAAAACAAAGTCGGACGCAATGACCCTTGCCCATGTGGCTCAGGTAAAAAGTTTAAAAAATGTTGTGGAAAATAAAAAACCGTCGGGCTGCTCCTAGCATTGACAACCGGGCGGTGCATGCAAGGCTTTCCAGCCCTTGCGATCTCCGGTGCCCGACGGTGTAAGCAAAATGTAGCATGTTTTTATAATTACGCAAGTAAGCCAAAAGTGCTATAAAAAATAATTTTTTTATGGAAGAATTCGAAGTAAAATTTCTCAATATCAATCAGCAGGAAATTGAGGAAAAATTGAAAAAAATCGGGGCTAAAAAAGTCGGTGAATTTTTTCAGAAATGGATAGCGCTTGATTATCCGGACTGGCGTTTGGATAAAAATGGCGCGTGGATTCGTCTGCGTGACGAAGGGAATGGAAAAATAACGCTGTCATTTAAAAAACGCTTAGGCATGAAAAGTCATGACGGAACCGTTAATGACGACGGGATGGAAGAAATAGAAGCTCATGTCGATAGTTTTGATAAAGTCGCTTTGATTTTTGAAAAAATCGGTTTTATCGAAAAACATTACGCGGAAAAGAAAAGAATCCGATGGGAGAAGGATGGAATTGAATTTGATATAGACATATATCCCGAGCTTGAACCTTATCTTGAAATCGAATCAAGTTCGTGGGAAAATATTGACAAGGGAATCAAGTTGCTAGGGCTCAATCCCGATGATAAAAAAATCTTTACAGGCACCCAGGTTTATGCAATGAAAGGAATTGATGTCAAAAAGCTGAAACGCATAACTTTTGATAAAGGATTGATTGAAAAATAATATGCTTAAATTAGGCAGATACAAACATTATAAAGGGAAAGAATACGAAGTTATTGGTATTGCCAAGCACAGTGAAACACTGGAAGAATTAGTGATTTATCGCGCGCTTTATGGCAACCATGATTTATGGGCGCGGCCGCTCAAAATGTTTACCGAAGAAATTGAGATTGACAGTAAAAAAATGCCAAGATTCAAATACATAGGCGAATAATTTAAGATGAAATATTTAGCTTTTGAAAAATCAGTCGGTGGAGTTTTATACCGGAAACAAGGTGGAAACATTTTGTTTTTACTTCTGCGTTATCGCAGCGGGCAATGGGATTTTCCCAAGGGTCATGTGGAAAAAGAGGAAAGCGAAGAACAAACGCTCCGGCGCGAGATAAAAGAAGAAACCGGCATTGAAGATATAAATATCTTACCCATTTTCCGTAAGTCAGTCAGATTTTTTTATTCGGCGAAAGGAAATGAAAAAAAAGAAAGAGAGCATCTCGGAAAAGGAATCTATATCTTCAAAAAGGTCGTATATTACGCAGTTGAAACATTAACCGAAAAGATAGAGATTGATTTTGAAAACAAAAACTTTGCCTGGCTTGATTACGAGCAAGCCTATGAACGCATAAGCAACGCTGGTTCAAAAAAAATACTTCGCGCAGCAGGACATTGCCTTAATATTTACAGTAACATATAATATTAGTTATGATGAATCCCGCAGTAAAATTCGAAAATATCAAAAAATCCGGTTACTGTGTTGGATAATCAATCAATATTTTAAGATAATATAATTATAATTACGATTTGAGCAAGGCTCATTCGAATTTTTACTGCGGGATGAATTCCAGAAAAAAACTACAATTGAAATTTACAGGAATTGTGATTTTATTCTTAGTTTGCGCGATTATAGCCTATCCTCAGATAGTAAAAAAGGCGACGCCTCTTTATGATAAACTCAATAAACTGAACATAAAATTAGGGCTTGATTTACAAGGAGGAATTCACTTGGAATATAAGGCGGATGTTTCAAATGTTGACCCATCTAAGATTTCCGAAGCTATGCAGGGCGCACAAGATGTTATTGAGCGCCGAGTAAACGCATTTGGAGTAGGCGAACCATTGGTGCAAACTGCGAAAAGTGGCGGCGATTATCGGGTAATTGTTGAACTTCCAGGCATCAAGGATATCGAACAGGCCAAGCAGCAGATAAAAGAAACTCCATTACTTGAATTTAAAGAAGAGGGAATGGATATTCAAGTTCAGAAGGTATTTGATTTGCAAAATCAACAAGCCAAGCAAAGAGCGCAAGATTTATTTGATAAGGCAAAGGGGGGCGCAAATTTTGAAGATTTGGCAAAAGAAAATAGCCAAGACCCTAGCTCCAAAGACAGGGGCGGTGATTTAGGTTTTATAAAAAAGCCAAGTTTATACGGAACAGCATTTGATGAAATTGTTTTCGGCGGAATATTAAAACCGAGCGATGTAAGCTCTTCTTTACTAGAAACTCAAAATGGATGGGAAATCATAAAATTTATTGAATCCCGCGGAGAAGGGGATAGCTTAGAAGCGCATGTTGAGCATATTTTTATCGCCAATGCCGATTTGATGTTTTCGCAATATCCGCAATTTAATTATAAGTCAACAGGATTGACCGGAAAAAATCTGAAAAATGCTTCAGTCACTTTTCAGAATCAAGGATTAAGCGAGCCTCAGATATCACTTAAATTTGACGATGAAGGCACGAAACTTTTTGCCGATCTGACTAAAAAAAATCTGGAAAAAACAATCGCAATTCTTCTGGATGGAAATATTATCAGCGCCCCAACGGTGCAAGCTGAAATAACGAACGGAGAAGCTGTAATTACCGGAACATTTACATTACAAGAAGCTAAAGATTTAGTTCAGAAATTGAATACAGGCGCGTTGCCTGTTCCATTAACACTAGTTGGTCAGCAAAGTGTAGAGGCGACTTTAGGCACAGATTCACTGAAAAGCAGTTTGATTGCCGGACTGATTGGTTTGATTGCGGTGGTTATTTTTATGCTCATTTTTTACAGATTTTTAGGACTAGTGGCATCATTGTCACTACTTATTTATACAGTGCTCATGATTACCATCTTTAAAATTTCAGGAATTACGCTGACATTGTCCGGAATTGCGGGCTTCGTGCTTTCTATAGGCATGGCAGTTGATGCTAATATTTTAATTTTTGAACGCACCAAAGAAGAAATACGCAACGGAAGAACAATCGCTAATTCATTAGATGAAGGATTCAAGCGCGCCTGGACATCAATTCGGGATGGAAATGTTTCATCGTTGCTGACTGCCGGCATACTTTATCTTATGGGAACGGGATTTGTGAAAGGCTTCGCCGCGTCACTTTTTATCGGAGTTGTCGTTTCCATGTTTACCGCTGTTGTAATCACACGCACAATGCTGAAATTTATTATCGGAGATTGGATACATGGACGAACATGGATGGTGGGAGTAAATAAATCAAAAATAAAAAATCAAAATTAAAAATTATTGAATTCGCTACGCTCATAGTTATTTTTAAATGTCGCGAAGCGACACCAAAATTTTACATTTTGAGATTTACATTTTGAATTAATTTTATGTATAATATAATTTCCAAAACACAATACGCATATATTTTTTCAGGAACGCTTACCATATTGAGCATCCTAAGCTTGTTTGCATGGGGACTCAAATACGATATAGATTTTACCGGGGGAACTCGCATGGGCGTTAGGTTTGCGAATCAAATTCCGGAAAAAAGTGAAATTGCGGATGTTCTTAAAGATTTAAATTTGGGAAGCTTAACGATGCAAAATTCGGAAAATAATACTATCTTTATCCGCTATGCCGCAGAAGACGATAAAATAAATGATAATGTTTGGAAAGCGCTTAACGCGAAATATCCAGATACTGTTCAGGTGAGTGTCGATTTTACAAATTCATCCGTTTCTAAGGAGCTTAAATCAAAATCACTCCAGGCAATTGCCCTAGCTATCATTGTAATCATGGCATATATAGCATGGGCATTCAGAAAGGTCTCACGTCCTGTAGAATCATGGAAATATGGTTTGGGAGCTGTCATTGCGCTTGCGCATGACATACTTATCACTACGGGCGTATTCTCTGTACTGGGACATTTTTATGGCGTTGAAATAGGCATTCCGTTTATTGCGGCACTACTGACAATTTTAGGATTTTCGGTACATGATACGATTGTGGTATACGACCGGACTCGGGAAAATCTTTTAAAAAGTTCCCGCAAAGATCTTTTCCCGGACATTGTAAACAAAAGTTTAAATGAGACCATGGTTCGTTCAATTAATACATCACTTACTGTAATAATCACGCTCTTAGCCATTTATATTTTCGGAGGAGCATCAATAAAATATTTCGCGCTGGCGCTTTTGGTCGGTGTTACGTTTGGTACATATTCATCCATATTTGTAGCTTCAGTCCTACTTGTTTCGAGTTATGAATTAGCAATTAGAAAAAAATAAATCTGTAAATTAATTTTTTAAATAACCAAGAAACAAGAAACAAAAACCAAACAAATCTCAAGCTCCAATTTTCAAAATAAAAAACAAGTTTGATTATTGGAATTTGAGTATTGAATATTATTTGGTGTTTGTATCTTGGTTATTGTGTCTTATTAAAATTTATGGGAATCTTAGATGTATTCAAAAAAAAGAAAAAAACCGGCAATCCAATGGATCCCCAAAACATGGGTTTTATGCAGCGGATGGCTATGAAAAAATTGGAAAAAATGAGTCCGGATGAAAGGGAAAAAATGATAAAAAAAGTCGTAACTCCGGAAAATATTCAGAAAAACAAGAAAGATATTTTGAAGACGCTTGAGCAGATGGAAAAATCCGGACAAATGAATTCCCATCAAGTTTTTGAAGCCAAGAAACGCCTCGGTTTGCTATAGGGGATATATTTAGAAATTCTAAAGGTCGGAAGGGATTTCCCTTGCCGACCTTTATTTTTTATCTTAAGTATCGTTCGCCTGACTCATGACTCATAGTCTGGAGGTTTTACGCCGTTGTCTATAAGTTGCATGATTACTTGCGGCTTTGTTTTAACGATAAGCCACAAAGCGTCCGCTGTCCACGCTACAGGAAGGCCTCCGCAAGGATGAATATCCATGCCCCCTCGATTGGTTTTGAGAAGATCCCCCTCTTTAATTTTGCTTTCTTCAATTTCTATAAATATTTCTCCCACTTTTTTGAAAAACCGCATTTTCTCCTCTTCATGGGGTCCTCCAATTATCTGGCACTGACACATATATACATCCCTCCTTCGTGGCTGGTATTTTTTAAGTATGTTAATTGTTCAATGAAACATGGATTTTGTCAACAACATGTTGCATAAATCTATATTTGCCAAAAAGACCTTAAGTTGGTAAGATTGGAGTATTATGGATAAAATTATAACCGATAAAAAATTAATAGACGAAATTTTAATGCGGGGAGTCGACGAGATTATTAAGCTTGAACATTTAAAGAAAAGGCTTTTTGCTGGTGAAAAGTTACGTGTCAAATTTGGAATTGATCCGACTTCGCCAGATCTTCATTTAGGACATACTGTAGCGTTAAGAAAACTTAAAAAATTTCAGGATTTGGGACATCAAGTTATTTTATTGATTGGTGATTTTACCGCAAAAATAGGAGATCCTTCTGGGCGAAGTGAAACGAGAAAGGTTCTTACCGAAGAACAGGTTAAAAAAAATATGACAGATTATGAAGCACAGGCTGCAAAAGTTTTAGATATGAACAAAGTAGAAGTCCGTTACAACAGTGAATGGTATAAAAATAAGGGCGCGATGTTTCTTTTTGAATTAACATCAAAAATTACAGTTGCAAGAGCAATTGAAAGAGATGATTTTAAAAAACGTTTAAAAGAAGATGTTGATGTTAGCGTTCTAGAAGTACTTTATCCTCTGATGCAAGGATATGATAGCGTTGAACTTGATGCTGATCTTGAATTGGGAGGCACGGATCAAAAATTTAATTTATTGATGGGAAGAAAAATTCAAAAACGTTATGGTTGCAAAAAAGAGCAAGACATAATGACCGTTCCGCTTTTGGAGGGAACTGACGGTATGAATAAAATGAGCAAAAGCCTTGGAAATTATATAGGAATAACAGAAAAACCGAATGAAATGTTCAGTAAGATCATGTCTGTGCCAGACAGCTTAATAATAAAATACTTCAGATTGCTTACTGATGTGGAAGAGGAGGAAATTTTAAAAATCCAAGAAGACATGAGAAAGTCGCTATTAAATCCTCGTGATGCAAAACTTAGATTAGCCGGTGAAATTGTAGAAATTTACTATGGGGAAGATGATGCGCGCGTAGCTCGCGAGTATTTTATAAACACGTTTTCAAAAAAAGAAATCCCGGACGAAGTTAGTGAATTTGTAGTTGATAACGATTCAATAAAGCTAATTGATTTACTTGTAAAATCAGGAAATGCGACAAGCTTAAGTGATGCGCGTCGCAAAATTGAACAAGGCGGGGTGTCTATTGATGATGAAAAAATAACTGATGCGCAGGCAATAATTACAAAAGAAAAAAATGGCAAAGTCTTAAAGATAGGAAAATTTGGTTTTGTGAAAATAAAATTTTAAATATAACAGATGAAATTTTTATCAAATTTACTTGAGAAATTTTTTGGCGCTAAAAAAACAGCTGAGTTTGAAAATGTTGTAGTGGGAAAAATTTTGGAAATAAATAAACATCCCAACGCGGACAGATTAAGATTGGCAAAAGTTGATATAGGAAATAAAGAATTAGAAGTTGTTTGCGGCGCGCAAAACATTGAAATAGGACAAAAAGTGCCGGTAGCTTTGATTGGAGCAAAACTTCCCAACGGAATAATTTTAGAAGAAGTTGAAATCAGAGGCATAAAATCTTGCGGAATGCTTTGTGCCGAAGATGAGCTGGGGCTAGGGAAAAATCATAACGGAATTATGATTTTAGATGAAAAAGCCGAAATCGGAATGGAATTTTCAAGATACCTAGGTTCGTTATAAATAATTGATTTACCCCGTCAAATCCGCCGTAGGCGGTTCCGCTTCGCGGAAATTTGACTGGGCGGGAAAATATGCGAAAAATCATAATTGAAGATAAAGAAGAAAAAACTTTAATAGATAAACTAAATAAGCGGGATGATATAAAAGCTCAGCGCATAAAAAGACTTTTAGCCTTGCCCGATCTTACCAAAAAAGAAAATTCGCCGGTGAAAATTATAAATGATAAAATACTGAGCCTTCCGGTGTGGGCAGATTTTGATGTGGTTGAGATTCCAAAAATCGTAACAGTTGAAGATGATTTTGATTTGCTGAATACTCCCAAAGAACACCCGAGCAGGCGCGAGTCGGATACGTATTATTTGGATCAAACTCATATTCTGCGCACCCAGATGACCGTGATGTGGCCTTATTATTTCCGAGACGAAGAAGTTTTAGAAAGACTGAAAAGAGATGGCGAGATCGGATCACTTTCACCGGGAATTGTTTGGCGTAAAGACGAAATCGACAGAAAACATTACCCTGCGTTTCATCAGACAGATTTTTTGTATGTTTGCAGAAAAGACAAGAGAATCATTACCCTAAAAGAGTTGCAAGATATTCAGGCCGATGCAATAAAAGCAATTTTTGGAGATATTGAATTTAGGTTTTTAGTTGACAGTTTTCCCTTCACGGATCCGTCTACTCAGGCGGAGATTAATTGGAATGGAGATTGGATAGAAATAACCGGAGCGGGACTTGTGCACCCGAATTGTTTGAGAAATTTTGGTTTAGACCCAGAAGTTTATAATGGATATGCTGGCACGTTTGGTTTGGACAGAGTTGCCATGATAAAAATGGGGATCCCGGATATTAGAATTATTTGGTCAGAGGATTCAAGAATTACCAGTCAATTTAAAGATATTAATAGCAAATTCAAAGAAATCAGCAAATTCCCGGCCACTATCAGAGATATCTCCTTTATTATCAATAAAGATATAAATCTGAATAATTATTATGAAATCGTTCGAGATTATGCGGATAATTTAATTGAGGAAGTAAAACTCTTGGATGAATATGAAAATGAGGAAAAGTTTGGGAAGGATAAAAAAAGCTATACTTTTCGCATTGGCTATCGTTCATCGGAAAGAACCTTGACTAATGAAGAAATCAATAAAATCCAAACAGAAATCCGCAAAAAAACCGAGCAGGAGATGAATGCCGCATTAAGATAAATTTAATATGGAAATCATAAGCAGGTTAGAACGCGATTTGGGTGTAAAAATTAGAAAAAGAATTTGAAGTGAAAGTGTGTAAGTAAAGGAAAATATGTTTATACAATAAAATCAGGCAACCTTTGCGGTTTCCTGTTTTTTTGCGTGAAAATTATCTAAGGGGTTGACCCCTACACCAATTTAGTACTGCACTAAAGATGCGAAACAAAATAAAAAGCAGTCATTTTTTCAGTTAGTCTTATAAGTATAAAATTTACGATTTAAAAATTAAACAGGGTATTAAATTGGTGTGGGGGTTGACAAAAAATTAATATATGGTAATATAATTTGAACACTAAAAAAATTAACTGTAGACAATCTAAATATATGGAAACATCACTTAATCAAGCCAAAAACACCATAGCAGGCGGAAACCTGTTTTTTTCTGATTCTTTAAAGCAACTCGTTTCGGATCTTCCGGCTCGATCCCAAGAAATCATCCTAAGTCGATACGGAGTTTATGGTTCGCGCACCATGACTCTTGAAGAAATAGGAAAAAAACACCACATCACTCGCGAACGTGTCCGTCAGGTTATTCGTGAAGTATTAAAAAAAGTTAGAGAAAAAAAAGATCGTCCAATTTTTTTACAAATTCAAGAAAAAGCAGCCTTGGCTTTGCGCTCAAACGGTGGTATAATGGAAGAGAAACAACTTATATCCGTCCTTGGAAAAAGCAATGCAAACGAAGGAGCTGCCGTTCGTTTTTTTCTGGAATGCATGGACAATATTTCAGGCATCGAAATCAAAGACGAGTTGAAGTTTTCTTATGTGCTCAAAGATTTCGATATTGAACAATGGAAGACTGTGAAAAATACGATAATAGAAGTTTTAAAAATGCAAAAAAGACCGCTTTTGTTTGACGTGTTGCTTGAGCAATTTAATAAGGTCAAGAAAGATCAAAATCTTTCCAAAGAAACCCTCATTCATTATCTGGAAGTATCTGAAGAAATAAAACAAAATGCTTTTGGAAAATGGGGTATCGCGAAAAGCAGGGAAGTTTCCCCAAAAGGAACACGAGAAAAGGCCTATCTGGTCATGAAAGAATCGGGAAAACCGCTTCATTTCCGTGATATTACAAAAAAAATAGACCAGTATCATTTAAATAAGAAAAAAACACATCCGCAAACTGTTCACAACGAACTTATCAAGGACAAAAACTTCGTTTTGGTTGGCAGAGGGATATACGCTTTGGTTGAATGGGGATATAAAAAAGGAACAGTTAAGGACGTAATTGAAGAAATTCTGAAGCGCAGCACGAAGCCCTTAAATAAAAAAGATGTTCTCTCAAGGGTTCTCGCTGTTAGACGCGTGAAAGAATCAACTGTTATCATAAATCTCAACAATTATTTTTCCAAATCAAAAAACGGGATATATTCTGTTAAAAAATAATAAGTAGGCAGGTTGATTTTTAAAAAACAAAAAAAGCAAACATGAATATTTTTTCGGACTCATTACATCAAATAGTCGCTTCAACAAAAACGGTGTCGCAAGCCATGAGCTACGTGTGGTTCATTGCTTTGCCACCGCTTTTTTATTATCTGTTTAAAGTTCTCTGGATAAAACATATTCAAGATAAATTTTGGGCAGCCCCTGACTGGGTTGTTCTCGAGATAATTCCCCCGAAGAATATTGAAAGAAGTCCCAAGCCGATGGAAGCCTTGTTTATAGGTTTTGCGGGAGTGGAGAAATCATTCAACCCAACAGAAATTTTTATTGATGGAGCTTTTACTGATTATATGAGTCTAGAAATAGTAGGCGATTCGGGCAGCGTCCACTTTTATATTAGGGTGATGAAAAAATATCGCCACTTGGTAGAGGCTCATCTTTTCGCGCAATATCCGGACGTGGAGATAATAGAAGTTCCGGATTATGTGGATGATGTTCCGAAGGTCGTTCCAAACAGCCAATGGGATCTTTGGGGATCGGACCTTAAATTTTTGCGAGATAATGCATATCCTATCAAGACCTATCCCAAATTTGAAGAATCTGTTACCGGTAAAATGATCGATCCTTTGGCGGGACTTCTTGAAACCATGGGAAAACTTGGACCCAATCAAAAATTATGGCTCCAGTGGATAATCCAGCCTACATCTCCAACATGGTCAGAAGAGTACGGAATACCTGTTGCCGAAAAACTCAAGGGAAGGGGTGTGGAAGAAGAGGCTATATTAAAAAGAATTTGGAAGGATATCCTTGATGTTTTCAGTAACATTTTAAAAGCCCTGCAGGGTCCGATAGAATTTGATACCGAATCAAAAAAAGAAGAACAACCGCTGGAATTTCGTCTATCTCCCGGAGAAAGAGATGCGCTTAAAGCAGTAGAAGAAAATCTAGGCAAGATTCAATTTTTTGTAAAACCACGTTATCTTTTTCTTGGACGCAGAGAAAACTTCGACAAAGGTGTTGGAGTCAGTGCGTTTTTTGGCGCCATAAAACAATTTGGAGATACAAACATAAACAGTTTTAAACCGAATGAATCAAAAACTACGGCATATCATATTTTTATAGAACCCAGGCTCCGTTACTTGCAACGTAAATTACTTCGCAGATATAGAAACAGAAGCATGGACGGAGGGAAGCTGGTTATGAGCAGCGAAGAATTAGCGACGGTATTTCATCTGCCGGATATGAACGTGCTGGCGCCATCATTAACACGCGTAGAAGCAAAGCGTGGCGGTGCTCCATCAAATTTACCTATAGAATAATATTCCAACGAAAATACAAATCAATTACGAATTTACGAATATACAAAATATTATCCAATAAAGATTTTTTTTCGTACATTTGTAAATTTGTAATGAATTCGTAATTTGTTAGTAAAGTTATTATGAATAATGAAATTAATTTTTTTGCTAAAACTAATTTTCGTAATCACGAAAGGGTTTTTGGTATAAAAACTGACGATAGAAGGCGGCACATGTATATTATCGGAAAGACCGGGATGGGGAAGACAAATCTTCTGGAAAACATGGCCGTGCAAGATATACGCAACGGCAAAGGTGTTTGCTACATAGATCCTCACGGTGATACGGCGGAAAAACTCATAAGAGCAATACCTTCAAATAGAATCAACGATGTCATATATTTAAATCCGGCGGATCAAAACTTTCCGCTGGCATTTAATGTTATGGAGGCCGTAAATCCTGAATATCGCCATCTTGTAGCATCGGGCCTAATTGGAGTATTTAAAAAGATTTGGGCGGATTCATGGGGACCGCGTCTTGAATATATTCTTCGCAACGCAATATTAGCCCTCTTAGAGTATCCGGGAAGCACGCTTCTTGGAGTGACTAGAATTCTTGTTGATAAAAAATACAGAGAGAAAGTCGTTGATAATGTTACCGATCCGGTAGTAAAACAATTTTGGGTTGACGAATTCAGCAAATGGAATGATAGGGTGCTCCAGGAAGTTATATCTCCTATTCAGAATAAGGTCGGGCAATTTTTATCCAGCTCTCTTATCCGAAATATCGTCGGGCAAACGAAGTCTTCTTTCGATATACGCGAAATCATGGATTCGCAAAAAATTCTAATATTAAACTTATCCAAAGGACGCATAGGTGAAGATAATAGCGCGTTGCTTGGAGCCATGATGATTACTAAAATACAATTGGCAGCCATGGGGCGCGTTGATATCCCCGAAGAAACCCGCAAAGATTTTTATCTGTACGTTGATGAATTTCAAAACTTTGCCACCGAATCATTTGCCAACATTCTTTCGGAAGCCAGAAAATATCGTCTGGATCTTGTTTTGGCGAATCAATATATAACTCAGATAGATGAAAAAGTTCGCGATGCTATTTTTGGAAATGCCGGAACCATTATTTCATTCCGAGTCGGCGCAACTGACGCTGAGTTTTTGGAAAAAGAATTTGCTCCGGTTTTTATGCAAAATGACGTTGTTAATCTTCCGAAGTATCAGATTTATTTGAAACTCATGATAGACGGCATTGCGGGCGATGCGTTTTCAGCAACGACACTTCCTCCGGTTTATATAGAAGATACGCTAGAGAATGAAAAAAAGGTGATTGCTGTTTCGCGTGAACGTTATGCGTCAAGCAAGGCTGATGTGGAAGATAAAATATCAAAATGGGCAGGTATTATGCCTGCTCAGGGCTTTCAGACTGTTAATAAAAATAACATACAGTTCAGTTCACAGGGTTCAGCAGTTCCGCAATCACAAAATGGACAAATATCTCAGCCTACCCCAAAAGAACAGCCGAAACAGCCTCAAACAGCTCCTGTTGATGAACAACCTGCAGATACTCCAAAACCGATGTTTAATGCGATATGCGACATGTGTGCCAGTGAAATCCAGGTCCCTTTTCAACCGGACGGAAAAAGGCCTACATTTTGCAAGGATTGCTTGAAAGATTATCAGCGCATGACAGCCAAAGAAAAAATTGCTCAAGAAAGAAAAATGCAACGAGAACTTGAAGAAACACGAGGACAAGCACCGTCTGTTAACCCGGAGTCTTCCAAATTTCAACATTCAAAAAAAAATATAAGATTTGAAAAAAATCAATCAAATCAGCGTGAGCAAGGCCCTTCGGAAAGAATTTTCCAGCCCAAGTCCTACGCTCCAAATGAAAGACCAATGTTACTTTCACAAATGCAACACATTGCTCCAAAAAAATTCAATCCCCAGCGCCAAAGACCGGCTGTAAATCTTAATGAAGTACGAAAACTCATAAAGAGCACCCAAAAAACCGATAGCAAGTCTCAAAGCAACGAAGATTACAATCCTGATAAACGGGAAACAGGAAGATAATAATTATCTGAATAATTTTAAAAAATAAAATTTTTACCATAATAAAAATGGGCAAATACATTGCCTGTTTTATTTGCTGACGATTGTTCTAAAACAATGCGGTCGTCGAGTTTTAGAACAATGATTTATATTCTTTTAAAACTCCATATGATATGCTATATGGATACTGCGCATAATTGCATTGTTTTAGATATTTCAATATAATTATAAACATGCATAACAAAGCGAAAAAACGGGTTATCGTAGGTATGTCAGCTGGAGTCGATTCTTCATCGGCAGCCGCGCTTCTCAAAAAACAGGGCTACGATGTCATTGGAGTTTTTATGCATTTCTGGAAAGAACCTGGACAGGAAACATTGCGTGAAAATAAGTGTTGCTCTGTCGAATCACAGCAAGATGCCAGGAAGGTTGCGCAAATTTTAGGTATTCCTATTTATACGGCCAACGTTGCTAAAGAATTTAAAAAAGAAGTCGTGGATTATTTTCTTGAAGAAACAAAAGCAGGAAGAACTCCCAATCCCTGTGTTGTTTGCAACGAAAGGATTAAATTCAATTTTCTTTTCAAAAAAATGCTCGAAATGGATGCCGATTACGTTGCTACCGGGCATTATGCCAAAATAAAAAAGATTGGCGGAAAATATCATCTGTACACTTCATCTGACGAAGAAAAAGACCAGACCTACTTTCTTTATTCATTATCGCAAGAGCAACTTTCACGTATTTTATTTCCAGTAGGAGAATACAAAAAACCGGAAATCAGGAAAATTGCCGAGAAAACAGGCCTCCCGGTCTTTAATAAAGATGAATCACAAGGACTTTGCTTTACTCCGGAAAAATCCCCGGCTGAATTTATAAAGCGCAATTTGTCTTTATCACCAGGCGATATTGTTTTGACGAATGGAAAAAAAATAGGTATCCATGAAGGACTGGAACTTTATACTGTCGGTCAGCGCAAGGGGATAAATATCGGGGGAAACGGCCCGTACTATGTTGTCAGCAGAGATTTTAAAAAAAATAAGCTTATTGTCACCAACAATGAGAGCGACCCGGATATATATAAAAAATCCATGTTAGTTGAAATTAAAAATTGGATTGTTTCAGAACCAAGATTTCCCTTAGAAACAAACGTAAAAATCCGCTACCGACACCCATTAGTTCGTGGTATAATAAAAAAACAAGAGACAAGAAACAAGAGACAGGGAACAATATACGAAGTTGAATTTAAAGAGCCGCAAAGGGCGGTAACCTCCGGGCAGTCAGCTGTTTTTTATGCAGATGATAAGGAGGTGCTCGGAGGAGGAATAATAATTTAACTAGCTTATAGCTTTTAGCTGCATTAGCTTCTTAGGAAATTCTAAAAGCTAACGAAGCTAGTGAAGCTAAAAGCTAACGAAGCTGTATGAATAATCAAGATCCCCAAATTTTAGCTGAAAGAAAAAAAATACAAATGGAAGTATTGCTTAAGGATTCCGATTTGAAGAAAAATATGCGCAGCAAAATAGAGGTAGAAACAGCCCTTCGCGACCTTAAGCATAAAAGCACCTTGATTCAGATGGAAATTAATTCTAAGGAAAGTCAGTTAAAAAAAATAGAAGCCGAATTTATGCAATTACAGAATGAGCTTATAAAACTGAAACATCAGATGAGCGCGCTGTCGCATAATTAATTTTTTAAATTAAAAAATATGCTACATTCAAAAATTGGAGAAGTCTTGCGAAAGAATATAGATGATGAAGAATTGTTAAATAGTACAAAAGATAAATTTCATGCTATTGAATATGAAATTGACAATATGCTGAATAAACCCGATGCTGATCTGGAAATAATTTTCAGAAGATTAAAAACATTGCTTGAACGAGTATTCGGTGCTATCTGGGTAAGTAAAAAATGGCATGATATAAAAAAAGATATTGAACTTAATATAAATAAAAAATAAATTAAAATTCCTAAAAGCTAAAAAGTTATTTTTATGACTGCTCAAGAGCTTAGAACAAAATATTTAAAATTTTTTGAGTCGAAAGGACACACCATCATCCCTTCGGCCTCTTTGATTCCAGAAAATGATCCTTCAACATTGTTTACTGGATCGGGAATGCAGCCGATGGTACCTTATTTGTTGGGAGAAAAACACCCATTAGGCACGAGAATTACAGACTCACAAAAGTGTTTTCGCACTCAGGATATAGAGGAAATTGGTGACAATAGGCACACAACTGTTTTTGAAATGCTCGGGAATTGGTCGCTAGGAGACTATTTTAAAAAAGAACAAATTGCTTGGATGTTTGAATTTTTGACAAAAGAAGTTGGACTAAATCCCGAGCAACTTTTCATAACAGTTTTTCGTGGCAATGAAAAACTGGGAATTGAGCGTGATGTTGATGCCGTTAACCTTTGGAAAGAAGAATTTAAAAAAGTTGGAATTGATGCGAAAGATGTTGATTTTTCGGAAAAAGATGGAATGGGAAATGGCAGAATTTTTTATTACGACGAAAAGAAAAATTGGTGGTCGCGCGCAGGTGTGCCTGATAATATGCCAGTTGGCGAACCAGGAGGGCCAGATAGCGAGATGTTTTGGGATTTTGGCGCTGAATTAAAAATGCACGAAAACTCTGAGTATAAAAACGAACAATGCCATGTAAATTGTGACTGTGGAAGGTTTTTGGAAATTGGAAATAACGTTTTTATGCAATATGTAAAAACTAAAGACGGATTCGAATCTTTACCAAAGGGAAATATTGATTTTGGCGGGGGATTGGAACGGCTGGCGGCAGCGAAAAAAAATACTCCCGATATTTTTCTTACGGAGTTATTTATTCCAATTATTACCAAGCTGGAAAAAATATCTTGTAAAAAATATGAAGAAAATGAAGAAATTAGGCGGTCTTTTCGGGTAATAGCGGACCATCTAAAGGCAAGCACCTTTTTGATTTCTGATGGTGCTATTCCTTCCAATACTGAGCGAGGATATTTTTTGAGGCGTTTAATCCGTCGAGCTATTCGTTATGGTAAAATGATTGGAATTGAAAATAATTTTACTGTTGAAATTGCGAAAGTTGCGATTGATATGTATAAAGATTTTTATCCTGAAGTAGAAAATAATAAAGAAGCTGTTTTTGCAGAATTAGAAAAAGAAGAAAATAAATTTAGGATAACATTGCTAGCAGGCATAAAAATGTATAGAAAATACATCTTAAATCTCAATATTCGAATCCCCGTAGAGAGAGATAATTCAACTTATTTTATGATTAATCCAGGTGACGAAACAGCGCAAATGGTCTTTGATTTATATCAGACATACGGATTTCCAATTGAAATGGTTTTCGAAGAGATCGACCAGGGAGGAATTATGTTCGAAAAAAATGACAAGAAAATTATTGAATCTAAATTTAATAACTTACTAAAAAAACACCAAGAACTTTCCAAAACAGCTTCGGCCGGGATGTTTAAAGGGGGACTAGCAGACACGGGCGAAGAAACGAAAAAACTGCACACAGCAGCCCATTTGATGTTGGCGTCTTTAAGAAAAGTTTTAGGCGAACATGTTACGCAAAAAGGTTCAAATATTACTCCAGAGCGGCTGCGTTTTGATTTTTCGCACGGTGAAAAAATGACACTGGAACAAATCAAACAAGTCGAATATCTTGTAAATGAAGCTATTGGTCAAAAATTAGATGTTAATTGTGATGAAATGACATTAGAGGAAGCTAAGGCGCAAAATGCTATGGGTGTTTTTGAGGTTAAATATGGAGAAAAGGTTAAGGTTTATACGGCCGGAGATTTCAGTAGAGAGATTTGTGGCGGTCCGCATGTTAAAAATACAAGCGAACTCGGGCACTTCAAGATTCAAAAAGAAGAAAGTTCCAGCGCAGGCGTGCGAAGAATAAAAGCAATCTTGCAATAACCAAGAAACAAGAAACAATAACCAAACAAATCTCAAATCTCAAATCTCAAAATAATAAAAAAGTTTTGATTATTGAAATTTAATTATTGAATATTATTTGGTGTTTGTATCTTGGTCATCATATCTCAAATTTTGGTTTTTTGAGTTAAATTTAGGCTTAATGTTGACAAAATAAGCGGTTTTCGCTATACTAATTTAGTAACAATTATCAGAAAATATCATGTTGGCAATTATCAAAACAGGCGGAAAGCAATATAAAGTAGCGCAGGGCGACAAAATAAAAATTGAAAAACTCGAAGGTGAAGCTGGCGCAAAAATAACATTTGAAGAAGTGCTTTTTATCGGAGACGAAAAAAACGTTAAAATCGGAGAGCCTTTTATTAAAGGTGCAAAAGTCGAAGCAACAATCGTTCAGCAAGGACGTCATAAAAAAGTTTGGGGAATCAAGCACAAACCAAAGAAACGTTACAAGGTAAAATTTGGACACAAGCAACTTTTTACCGAAGTGGAAATTACAAAAATAGCGTAAAACTTTCTATAATAAAAAACACTCTGCGAGAGTGTTTTTTTGTATCACAGAATACGATTTACAATTCCTTCCTGTTTGTCAATGCTTCGGAAAGGGTAATCTCATCCGCGTATTCAAGATCAGCGCCGGTCGAAAGGCCGCGCCCAAGCCTGGTGATTTTAATTTGGAATGGTTGTAATTTATGTTTAAGATAAAGCGCGGTTGCGTCGCCTTCGGTTGTTGGATTTGTCGCTAAAATTACTTCTTTAATTTTTTCTTTTTCAATACGGTTAAGAAGCTGAGATATTTTCAGATCAGTTCCATCATTATCGCCGACTTGCAATACGCCTCCTAGCACATGATATAGTCCCTGGTATACTTTTGTCCGTTCAAGAGAAATTATATCAAGCGGCTCTTCAACTACGCAGATAGAATGCTGGTCGCGCTTGGAATCTTTGCAATATTCGCATAATTCGCCTTCCGCAATATTAAAACATTTCCGGCAAATCTTCATGTTTTTTATTTCCAAAAGATTTTCTGCAAAGTCGCGTATTTTTTCAATATCCTGTTTAAAAAGAAATAAAACAAGACGTTCGGCCATTTTTGGTCCAACCGACGGAAGGGAAGACAGATTTTTTATGAGTTTTTGAAAAACTTTTGGATACACGATAGTAAATTAAAAATTTAAAAATCAAAAATCAAAATTCAGGAATGGCTTTAACATAATTTTTAAAATAAATCATGAGCGAAGCGAATACCTCATTTTTTCATTTTGAGATTTACATTTTACATTATTTTTATTGTTTGTGTATTTTTTCAAGCGACTTGAAAGACGCGCAATTTTCCTGAAAAAATGTGCTAATTTCGCCAACAGGTCCGTTCCTGTGTTTTGCTATAATTACCTTTACAATACCCTTATTGGGTGTGTCCGGTTTTTCCCGGTCTTCGCGATAAAGAAAGAGTACAACATCGGCATCCTGTTCGATTGATCCTGACTCACGAAGGTCTGAAAGTTTTGGAATTTGCGGTGAGCGCGATTCGACCGCCCTGGATAGCTGTGAAAGAGCAAGTATTGGAATATTAAGTTCTCGCGCCAGATTTTTAAGTCCGCGTGAAATTTCTGAAATTTCTTGCACGCGATTATCGCCTCCGCGTCCTTCCATCAATTGCAGATAGTCGATAATAATAAGTCCAAGTTTATGTTCAGATTGCAAACGTCGTGCCATTGTGCGCATTTCCATTATATTTGCGCTGGCAGTATCGTCAATAAATAGTTTAGCTTCGGAAAGAATTCCCATAGCATCGCCGATTCTTTGAAAATCATTATTTTCACCATCGCTCTTAAGTCTTCCGGTTCTGAGTCTCCATAAATCAACGTTCGCTTCAGCCGCAAGCATACGATCAACAAGCTGATCGGATGACATTTCCAACGAAAACATTCCAACTGCTACATTTTCTCTTACTGCGACATGGCGGGCAATATCCAAAGCCAACGATGTTTTTCCTATTGAGGGCCGCGCAGCCAAAATTACAAGATCTGATTTTTGCAGACCAGCCGTAATATTATCGAGATCAGCAAAGCCGGTTGGAATGCCGCGAAATTTGCTTCCATCGCGATGTAATTCATCAATACGATTAAAAGCAGCTTCCAAAATTGATCTTATCGGCACAAAATCCTGCTTGATATATTTTTGAGAAACGGCAAAAAGTTTTTGTTCAGCTTCATCTAGAATTTTTTCAATATCATCGCCCTCGTGATACCCAGCTTCGAGAATTTCAGCAGCAGCATTAATAAGACGCCGCAGAAGTGCTTTTTTCTGAACAACTTTTGCGTAATGAACTATATGTGATGCCGATGGTACAGTAGCAACAAGTGAAGCCAAATAGGAACTTCCGCCGATTTTTTCCAATTGATTTTTTTCATCAAGCTTATTTGAAATGCTTAAAACATCGAGTGGTTCGCGTTGCTCATATAATTCAAGCATCGCCTTATAAATAATGTTATGAGTATCTTTGTAAAAATCGCCAACTTTCAAAAGATCCGCAATTTTTATAACAGCATCCTTTTCCAACATCAAAGAACCCAAAACTGATTGCTCAGCCTCTATATTATTTGGCGGAACACGAAGCTCATTTTGATTGTTGTTTTTAGTTGCGGCAGTCATTTCTTTTTGTCATTCCCGCGAAAGCGGGAATCCAGGTTATGATTTTTTCTGGATCCCCGATCGGGTCGAGGATGACAGAAAAATAAAAAACATTCTTTTTAGTTTTTTAATTATACGCAAGGTTGCATTTAAAATCAACTGTTAAAATGGGGCATTTTATGCACTAATTACCCACACATTGACATAAGATAAAAAAGTATATATAGTACTACATTAAGAGTTGTTAACGATAAAACACAGGCGAAAGCCAGAAAGAAAGGTGATATTATGGCAGAAGAGAAAAAGGACGATTTGCTCAAAAATATTGGAGCTACTGTTGCGAGAAAAATGATTTTCGAAAAAACTAACTTTTCTTGGCAGGCCGATAAACCCGATGGTTCGGGGAAGGTAGATATTACCATTAACCGCGCAAAGTTAGGGGCAGTTTATAGTGATATACGCTCACTACTGCAGGGAAGCGTTGTAGCCAGTGACAAGGATATAAAGCAACTTGTCGAAAGTGTAATTTTTGAGGAAATCCGAGCAGCATTATTCGGAAGATAACAACCGTGGGTCACGGAATCAAAAAAGGCGAGGGTAGATTCATTACCTATCGCCTTTTCTTTTTAAAAAATTTTTATAAAGCGTGTCATCCCTTCGGTTTCACTCAGGGCAAGCTTTGAGCGTAACGTAGTGAAGTCGAAAGATCTGAGCCCAGATTCCTCGATTACACTCGGAATGACAATTAAGAAACTGATTTTATGGTTGTTCCGTCTTTTGTATCTTCGATAATATAACCCTTCTTTTCAATAATAGCCCTGAGGTCGTCTGATTTTTTAAAATCTTTGCCTTTGCGGGCATCTTCTCTTTTCTGGACCAAATCTTTAATTTCCTGCGGAATCTCAGCCTGACCGGAAAGAACAAAACCAAAAACTGAATTCCATTTTTTCCAAAGTGCTAAAATGCTTTTTGCGCTTTCACCCGAAAGTTGTTCATTTGCCATCAGCGAATTGGCTTCGGAAATCAACTCATAAAGAGTGCTTAATGCTAACGGAGTATTTAAATCATCATCCATCGCTGACTCGAATTTTTCAATATATTTTTTATTATCCCATATTGCAGGAACCGATATATTTCTTGACGAAATTGCTTCAAGGTTTAGAATAAAATCATTTATTTTCTGAAAATTTTTGCGCGCTTGCTCAAGAGCATCCCATGTAAAATTCAGCTGCGATCTATAATGCGAAGAAAGAAAAAGCAAGCGCAAATCCATCGGTGCGTATCCTTTTTCCTTAACATCGTCCAATTTATAAAAGTTTCCTTTTGATTTGCTCATTTTTGTGCCGTCCACGAGAAGATGTCTGACGTGCAACCAATAATTCACAAATTTTTGACCGGTATGACTTTCTGTTTGCGCGATTTCTGCTTCATGATGGGGAAAGATATTATCTTCTCCGCCAGTATGGATATCAAGAGTGTTTCCCAGATATTCTGTGCTCATCGCCGAACATTCAATATGCCATCCAGGATAACCGAGTGACCATGGCGAATCCCATTTTAGCAAGTGTTCTTTTGGCGCCTTGAGCCAAAGCGCAAAATCCCAAGGATTTTTTTTATCCGGATGTTCTTCAAGCCGCGCGCCAACTTTTAAATTTTCCAACGTATTTCCCGAAAGTTTTCCATAATCAGCAAATTTTGTAACATCAAAAAACACATTTCCATTTTTTTCATAAGCAGAACCCTTTTCCAAAAGACCCTGAATTATTTTTATCATTTGCGGGATATGAGCAGTGGCTCGCGGAAAGTAGTGCGCCGGAAGAATACCCATTTCTTTTTCAGTCTGCTTAAAATAATCCTCATAAAATCTTGCAATTTCTTCCGGTGTCTTTTTTTCTTTGCTCGCGGCTTTAAGCAATTTATCTTCTCCGCTATCGCCCTGGGCGATATCATCTTCAGTAAGATGTCCAACATCAGTAACATTTTTTATGAGACGAACTTCATAACCGATATATTCCAGGTATCTCCTGACTGTGTCAGCCATCATATATGCGCGGATATTGCCGATGTGAAGATAATCATAGACAGTCGGTCCACAAGTATACATCCCGACTTTGCCGGGATTGAGGGGAACAAATTCTTCCTTGTTTTTAGAAAGTGTATTATAAACTCGAAGCATATTTTTATGATTATTTTTAATCTAACTCGAAGGAATTTGAATGTCAAAGGTCAAATGACAATTCAAGCTCAAAATCCAAAATCCTAAAATTTTTTGACATTTAATCATTTGGATTTGATTTGTCATTGGAAATTTGGATTTTGAAATTTTATTTATAGCCATTTTTTTATTTTAAACAAAGCAATTGTGAAAAGCGAAATAACTAGCATAATTGCGGTGTGAATCCAAAATCCCGAAACACCGGTACTAAGCGGAACATGCGTACTCATAGACATAATGTTGGAATATACTGTAACCGGAAGAAAAATAGCGTTGAAAATCGTGAGGACTTTCATGGTAAAGTCCAATTTATTGGAAAGCAGGGAATTGTTGGTCTCTTCCAGCGATTCAATCGTTTCCTTGTTGCTTTCCAGTGCATTCCACAGCCTGATGTTCGTACCGATAAGATCTTGAAAATATGGAATAAGTTCCGGATCGACAAAACGCGATTTCATCTGCGCGATAGATTCTATAATATGACGCTGTGGTTTAAGGGTTCTGCGAAAATTAAGAATGTCACGTTTGACTATGGAAATTTCAAAAACCATTTCTTTTTCTTGACCGCTGAAAACCTTTTCTTCAATATCGAGCAATCGCTCATGGATATGGTCGAGATTTGGGAAAAATGAGTCAAGAAGCATCTCGATAACCTTATATACCAGATGCGCGGGAGTTTTATTCATATATAACCTGCGCTTGCCTTCGCTTTCTTGCAGGGAACGAAAAAAATCTTCCAATTGAAAAATATTTTTTGTGTGGCCGGTAATAAGGTGGTCTTTGGTTATCACTATGTCAAGCTCTCCAGGATAAGTTGTTCTTGAATTTGAATCAAACAGGGGAATGTGAATGGTAAGAAACAAGCAATTATCATATTGCGTGGCCTTTGGACGATAGGTGGGCGTGACAAACTCCTCGATTGCCAACGGATGTATGTCAAAATTTTCCTGCAGATAGACAATATCATCCGCGCCAGGATCTTCGAAATCAATCCAGGTAATATTTTTGAACGAAACTGTTTTCACGTGTTTATATTTGTTTATTTTTTTTATGTCATCCCTTCGGTTTCACTCAGGGCAAGCTCTGAGCGAAATTGAACCCGCCTAAGGGTGAAATGCAGTCGAAGGATCTGTATGGTAGTGAGATAAGTGGTGCTATATAACAGATTCTTCGACTTCGCTCCGCTTCGCTCAGAATGACATTGCGTTTTGTTTGCTAATGCATAAATTATATACTATTTTATCCCCATTGACAAAGTCCGCCATATTTAATATAATCATACCAATGAAAAAAATCATATTGTTCATTATAAAAGTTTATCAGAAGGTATTTTCATTGGACAGTGGAATCCTTTCGTTTTTTCATTCCAGCAGAATATGCAGATTTTATCCGTCCTGCAGCCAGTATGCTTACGAAGCAATTGAAAAATTTGGGATTTTAAAGGGTCTGTGGCTGGCGCTAAAAAGGATTTCCCGGTGTCATCCATGGAACGACGGGGGATATGATCCGGTAAAAAATCAAAAATAGAACTCAATTTTTGAATTTTATTTTTGCTTTTTTAAATAAAGCAGTAGGAATATCGTAACTCTTGCAACGGCGAGAGTGCACGTAATTTGAAAGGAGGTGGTGATTTAACAAACCCTGGGACAACCCCCACTCGATTAGAGCGAATGGCCATTGCAGAAGAACGTTATCTGCGGTGGCCATTTTTATTTTTCCGAAATTAGCACTCGGACTTGACGACTGCTAACCAATCATATATAATAAAAATAACAAAAATTTTATGAACGAAAGACAACAAAAAATATTATCGGCCGTAATAGAAGAATATACTAAAACAGCGGTTCCTGTTGGTTCGCAGATTTTGGTAAGCAAATACCATTTTAATGTCAGTACCGCGACGCTCAGAAGCGATATGACGGTTTTGGAAAAAGAAGGTTATCTATATCAGCCGCATATCAGCGCCGGAAGGATTCCGACGGACAAAGGCTATCGCTATTTTGTCGAGGAAATCATGAAAGACAAAGAATTGTCCAAAGACGAACAGCATAAGTTACAGCGGGAATTTTTAAAATTGAAAGCTCAAAATACAAGGCTTACCAAAACATCGGCGAAATTACTTTCTCACCTGAGCGGAAATCTTGCGATAAGCGGATTGATTGATAATGATGAATTTGCGGATTTTGGAATGCGAGAACTCATGGAAGAACCGGAATTCCGGGAACTGGACGACATGTGCCGCCTAGTGGAGGTTTTGGATTATGTAGATGAAAAATTTGAAAAACTATTGAAAGACATTAAGTATGGCGAAACGAAAATTTTTATCGGCAAAGAAAATCCAATTGAGGGAATTTCAAACTGTTCTATGATGGTTTCGCCTTACAAATTAAAAACAGGAGAAAAAGGAATTTTAGCGCTTATCGGTCCCAAGAGAATGAAATATGCCAAAAATAAATCGATGATGGAATATGTAAAAAAATTATTAGGAGCATCAATGGCAGTCGTTATTTTTATAAACATAATTTAAATTGTACCGAACCCCAGCACCAATTCCGAAAATAGGTTTTTGTAAAATTAAAATTGGTGTGCGAAAACGCCTGCGGCTTAGTAAGCAATATTAAAAAGTTTAATTATAGAATTGGTGCGGGGTGCTCATTTTTGTAGCTACTCGTACCTCATAGACAAAAATGGCAGAGAAAAAAACAAAAGAAATAAAAAAGACGCATGACGAACCGCAATATCCGGAGGCTATTGTTGGAGCGCTAATCGTTAATAAAGAAGGCAAAATTCTTCTTTCACCGGGGAAGAAATGGGGGGGAAAGTATACTATTTTTGGCGGGCACGTAGAATTAGGGGAAACGCTTGAAGAAGCTGTGAAACGCGAAGCCAAAGAAGAAACTGGTTTGGATGTGGAAGTAATAAATAAAATAAGATTTGGAGAAAGTATTTTTGATAAAGCTTTCTACAAAAAAAGGCATTTTATATATTTAGATTTCTTGTGCAAATATGATGGCGATGGCGAGGCGGTGAAAACAAATGAAGAATTTGAAGACTCATTCAAATGGTACTCTGTAGAGGAAGCCCTGAAGCTTGCCGAGGTGCAGGGAACACTGGAAATTATAGAAGCTTACAAAAAATATTTGGAGAATAAGAATAATCTTGATGGTTGGAAACGTTGCCAAGCTGATTTCGAGAATTATAAGAAAATGCAGGCGCAATCGCTGAAAGACTTGGCAAAATACGCGACACAAAATATTGTTTTACAGCTTATTCCCGTATTGGATAATTTTCATATGTCCACCGAGCATGTTCCCAAAGAGCAAAAAAATAGCGGATGGGTTGTCGGAATAATGCATATTCAAAAACAACTCGAGAATATTTTATCTGAAAATGGAGTTGAAGAAATTACAACCAAAGAAGGAGATAAATTTAACCCGGAAATACATGAAGCCGTCGAGAATAGTTCACAGTCAATAGTTCATAGTTCAGAGAAAGGAAAGAACGACCACGAACCAAGAACTACAAACCAAGAACTAATCAAGAAGATTTTAATGAAGGGATATAAGATGGGCGATAAAATAATTAGACCGGCAAAAGTAATTGTGGGCTAGCTTCCGGAGAAATGTTGATATGTCATCTCGAGCTTGTCGAGAGATCCGGGCTCAGATTCCTCTACTTCGGTCGGAATGACACTAAAATGTTAATAATTTTTAAATTTAATAAAAAAATAATTAATAATTAGTTGCTGGCCATTGATCTTTGATCACTGCTCACTGGCTAAAATAAAAATATGAGTAAAATATTAGGAATCGATTTGGGAACTACTAACAGCGCAATGGCTGTTGTAATGGGCGGTAAACCGGAAATTGTCGAAAACAAAGAAGGAAACAGGACAACTCCTTCAATGGTCGCGATTTCAAAAGCCAATGAACGCCTTGTCGGGCTTTTGGCAAAACGCCAGGCCGTAACAAACCCGGGAAACACCTTGTTTTCCATTAAACGTCTCATAGGAAGGTCTTTTAACGACACTGAGGTTCAGCGAGACGTAAAATTAATGCCATACAAAATTGTGCATGCGGGCGAGGCTGTCAAAATAACTATGGGAGACAAAGATTATACTCCGCAGGAAATTTCCGCGATGATTTTGGGAAAACTCAAAGCGGATGCCGAAGAGAAGCTTGGCGAGAAAATTACCGATGCGGTAATCACAGTTCCCGCGTATTTTAATGACTCACAGCGCAAAGCTACAAAAGAAGCGGGAGAAATCGCAGGTTTTAATGTGCGAAGAATTATTAATGAACCAACAGCCGCTGCTTTAGCATATGGCTTTGATAAAAAGAAAGATGAAAAAATCGCAGTCTACGACCTCGGGGGCGGAACATTCGATATTTCTGTTTTGGAAGTCGGCGGAGATACTGTTGAAGTAAAATCAACCAACGGAGATACGCACTTAGGCGGAGATGATTTTGACCAACGTATAATTGAGTGGATTATCAGCGAATTTAAAAAACAAGAAGGCATTGATCTCTCCAAGGATCCATTAGCTCTGCAAAGAATAAAAGAAGCTGGAGAAAAAGCGAAGATTGAACTTTCAACTTCGATGGAAACGGAAATTAATCAGCCGTTTATTACTTCTGATTCAGCTGGTCCAAAACATTTAGTAATGAAAATGACCCGCGCTAAGCTGGAAGAATTAGTTGGCGATCTCGTTGAGAAAACAATGGGGCCCGTAAAAAAAGCTCTTGAAGATGCAAAGCTTTCCGTAAAAGATATAAATGAAGTCGTGATGGTCGGAGGAATGACCAGAATGCCATTGGTTATTCAGGCAGTTGGGAAATTTTTCGGTAAAAAACCAAACATTACCGTAAATCCAGACGAAGTTGTTGCGTTGGGCGCGGCAATTCAGGGCGGCGTGCTTGAAGGCTCAGTCAAAGATGTATTGCTTCTTGATGTAACACCGCTTACGCTTGGAATTGAAACTATGGGAGGAATTTCAACGCCGCTTATTGAAAGAAATACAACTGTCCCAACATCAAAGACGCAGATATTTTCGACTGCGGCTGATAATCAGCCGGGCGTGGAAATTCATGTTTTGCAAGGCGAACGCGAACTTGCTTCGGGAAATAAAACACTTGGGAAATTCTTACTGGATGGAATTCCACCAGCGCCACGCGGCATTCCGCAAATCGAAGTTGAATTTGATATTGACGCGAATGGAATTTTAAATGTAACCGCTAAAGACAAAGCGACTGGAAAATCACAATCAATAAAAATAGAAGGTTCATCCGGATTATCGAAAGAAGAAATTGAAAAAATGAAAAAAGACGCGGAATTGCATGCCGAGGAAGATAAAAAGAAAAAAGAACTTGTTGAAGCGCGCAATCTGGCGGACACTCTTGTTTACACCACGAAAAAAGCTTTAACCGATGCTGGCGATAAAATTACAGCCGATGAGAAAAAACCTGTTGAAGATGCGCTTGAAGAATTGGATAAAGTAAAAAATGGCGAAGACCTCGATGCCATCAAAGCTAAAACCGAAGCGCTTTCACAAGCCGCCCAAAAAATCGGCGAGAAACTTTATAAGGCTGCTCAGGATGCTTCCGCCCAAGGCGGACAAGCAAGTGCAGAAGGCGCTCAACCTGGCACGGAAGATAAACCCAAGGATGCTGAAGTTGAACCTGACTCCGCAAAATCTGACGATGCCGAGGCAGGAAAGAAAGAAGAACCCAAAAAAGAATAATCTTAAAAAAGAGTCCTGATTTTTCGGGACTCTTTTAATAGTTGTGGGTAAGTCAAAAAATGCCTTTATATATGGTATAACTAAACAGCAATAAGCAGTGAAAATATGCACGAAGAGATTATAAATAAACTAGAAAATTTTATACGGGAGAAGAATGTTGAGGCGGAGCATATGTTGCGGACTGGTTTTTGGATTCGCGAACTAAATCTCTCAGCGGATGAGGCGATGTATATTGCGGCAATATGCCATGACATTGAGCGGGTATTTCCATTGCGAGATGGGGAAGTAAAACCGCCCAAAACAGGGGACGATAATCTTGACGGAGAATATTTAGCTTGGCATGGAAAAAGATCAGCGGAGTTTACGGAAAAATTATTGAGAGAATATGGATTTGATGATGAAGTGGCTATTAAAAAAATAAAAACATTGATTGCTGAGCATAATCTTGGCGGAACTATAAAAAGAGATTTGATGCGGGACGCCGACAGCATAAGCCTTTTAGAAAAATTTTATAAAGAAGGCGAAAACAGAAAAGAATTGGAAGAAAAAATAATCTCCGAATTTAAACGTCTTTCTTGTGAAAAAGCCCGCGAACTCGCCAGACCATTTTATAATAGTGTAATCAAAAATTTAAAAATGTGACACTAGAATGCGGTCGTCGCAAAGTGTCACAATTGAAACAAAAAAAGAGGGGATGCTAGCCGATTATAGCAATCCCCGTGTTTATATTATAGGCGATCGACATGCGGGACTCTGGCACCTTACCTTAGGGCATGTGACCAATACTTTTCGCTGAAAGCATTATCGGCAGGTCAGCGCGCCCGACATCACCCTAACGCCGCGTTTGTAACCATCTGCTTTTCCACAACACAGTCATAGGCATTTTCCTTTCCGAGACACCACCTGTCTCTTCAGTGTTGCTGACGTTGCTCAGATTACTTTTTTCTTCCTTCCTACGCGGACCCTGCAAAGAAGGAAAGAGAGTTGCAAAGCGGTGCGTCCCGCACTCCCCAGTAAGATTATTATTTAATAAAATAATTTGTAAGTCAAATAAAATATGACAAACCAATGCGGTCGCGCAAAGCGACGTGGTCGCAACGCGACTTTACGTCGTCCATTTTTGTCACATTTAGATAAATAAAAATAAAATTTTGTAATAAAAAGGGATTGAGGATAGCTTCGTCCGACTTTTGGTGACTGCGCCCCAGGGGTTTTAAGTCCTGGTCGCCTTGCCGAAAGGTTGAATCGGTAGCTAGTCTTATCCTCAATCCCTAAGGGTAAGTTAGAGAAAATAAGAAGCTTTGTCAATATACGAATAAAATGACAAATCAAGGAGGGTTTGATATGATAAGGGCATAAATAAAGATTAAAAATCATGCAGGAAAAGATATTTTTCAAAAATAAAAAGAGGTTGAAATTGTGCGGGATACTTTCAAATCCTACAAATGATATTAGCAAGCCGATGGTTGTTCTTTGCCATGGTCATGAAACCAGTAAAAACTCGAATACAATTACTGGCTTGGAAGAAATACTTAACAAAAATGATATTTCAACTTTCAGGTTTGATATTTCAGGACACGGCGAAAGCGAAGGAAAATTTGAAGAAACAACAGTTTCAGATGCTATGGCAGATATTTTGTCAGCAATAGAATATGTGAAATCTAAAGGTTATCTAAAAATTGGACTTGTTGGTTCAAGTTTTGGTGGAGCAGCGAGCATTTTGGTAGCTGCAAAATTGCCACATTTGTTTGTTCTTGCGCTCAAAGCCCCAGTTTCTGATTATAAGAACTTAGAAATTGAACGCAAAGGTGAAAATACAATAAGAGAATGGAAAGAAAAAGGATTTACAGAATATAAAAAAGGTAATCCAAAAAATCTAAAACTAAACTATTCATTTTTTGAAGATCTTAATAATTTCAATGAATATGAATCTGCCAAAAAAATTACAGCGCCAACAATAATTATTCATGGCGATAGTGACACTTCCGTTCCAATCGAACAAAGCATAAGGCTGGCAAAAATAATTCCAAATTGCAAACTGGAAATAATCCGTGGCGCTGATCACAAATGCTCTGGATTAGAACATTTTCCAGAAATGCTCAAGTTAATTTCAGATTTTATTATTGAAAAAGCAAAGTAGCATATAAAAAAATGGAAAAAATTTTAGTTATCGGGGTAGGAATTGGTTTGGCGCTTGTGACTGCTTGGGGAGACGCTTTAATTAAGAGTGCTTCAAGTAAGATAGGATTTTCCGGATGGAAACAGTTAGTCATAGCCGCAGTAATTTATGCCGGAACAGCGCTTGGCTGGTTTTTTGTTCTTCGAAAAATAAAACTTTCCAGCGGAGTGATGATTTATACCCTAAGTTTGATTCTATTCGTTATTCTTATAAGCGTCTTCTGTTTTAAAGAAGAAATAAAACCAATTGAATATTTCGGTATAGCAATGGCTATCGCATCCTTGCTGATTCTTTCCCGCTTTGCATAATATAATTAGTTACGCTGTATTGTTCCACAAAAATGCGGTCGTCGCGGAGTGGAACAATAGCAGATTTTCGGCTATCCTACATTCAATAAGTAATTGCAACGCCAGTCATATTGTACCATACCTCTAACGGAGTTTTACCTCGCAATCTTTTTCTGGGTCTGGAATTAAGCAAATATTCAATCTTCAGGACATCCTCATTTGA
>Ga0247841_10000250_pt1 | contig 146476 bp, 140 predicted proteins | sample LaCruzMarch2015__2_FD_192410 | JGI IMG/M metagenome (GOLD analysis project Ga0247841, IMG submission 192410) | Freshwater microbial communities from meromictic Lake La Cruz, Castile-La Mancha, Spain - LaCruzMarch2015_18m | ecosystem: Environmental > Aquatic > Freshwater > Lake | place: Spain... | reverse complement strand
TCTCGTTTGGCTCGTGGACTCATAATTATCCCTCCTTTGGGATGCCGATGTTCGGTAACATCGAATTATGAGTCAACGATCCTTTTTCAAGCCCTCCTTCGGTAACATTTAATGTGAGGCAATTCGTTTTCTCGATTGTCATTGACAGGCGGCCGGCCCTTGCCTATACTACCGGCGTCTTCGGGCAGGTCTGCGCAAATCCTGCGGAAGAACTCGAATTCACAAGAGGAGTATAGACCAATCCTATGGCGGATCTTTTGATGACCTTCATCGATCTCTTCCTCCACCTCGACCGGCATCTGGGTGAGCTGCTGCAATATTTCGGCGTCTGGACCTATGTCGTGATCTTCCTGATCATCTTCTGCGAGACGGGGCTCGTGGTCACGCCGATCCTCCCGGGCGACTCACTTCTCTTCGGCCTCGGAGCCTTCGCCGCGAACCCCTACCTGAAGGGACCCCTGGAGGTGGAGTGGCTCTTCATCACGCTTTCCATCGCGGCCATCGCCGGGGATACGGTGAATTACGCCGCGGGCCACTATATCGGGCCGAAGATCTTCCAGAAGGAGGATGGCCGCTTTTTCAAGAGGGCGTACCTGGAGAAGACCCACCGGTTCTACGAGAAGCACGGCGGTAAGACGATCATCATCGCCCGCTTCATGCCGATCATCCGGACCTTCGCCCCCTTCGTGGCCGGGATCGGCCGGATGACCTACGCCCGGTTCATCTCCTACAATGTCGTCGGCGGCATCGCATGGATCGCCCTGTTCATTTTCGGCGGGTATTACTTCGGGAATCTGCCGGTCATCAGGAACAACTTCACACTGGTCATCATCGCGATCGTGATCCTTTCGGTCCTGCCCGGCGTGATCGAATACCTCCGCCAGCGGCGAGAAACAACCTGAAGGCGGATTTTATGTCAGAGATCAAAGATCATCGGTTTTTTCAGGAGGAAACATGAAACCGGTTCAAAAAGTCCTTGGCTTTCTGATCATTTTTTGCCTGTTGCTGATCCCGCTGACCGCCGCAGCTTCCAGCGACAAGAGTATCGTCAAGATCGGCAGCGACGTCACCATCGAGACGGGCCAGAAGGTCCACAGTGTTGTCACGATCGGCGGCCAGATCACGGTGGCCGGCGCCGTCGAGAAGAGCGTAGTGGCTGTGGGAGGTTCGGTGGTTCTGACCAAAACGGCTGTCGTGAAGGGGAGTGTCGTCGCCCTCGGCGGGGTCATCGTCATGGCAAGGGATGCGAAAGTCGACGGTGAGCTGACGGAGATCAACTCCAGCAACCTTTACGAGACCCTGACGACCGCGCTCAGCAGCGAATGGGAAGGGTGGTCCTGGATCTTCGCCATCATCTCGCTCTCGATCTTCGTCGTCATCCTGGTCTTGGCGCTTCTGATCGCCGCCCTGCTGCCAAAACCGGTCCGCATCGTCTCTGAGGCGATCCACGAAAATACCTTCAAGGTCATCCTCTGCGGCATCCTGGGTCTCGTCCTGATCGCCCCCCTGGCGCTCCTGCTGACGATCTCGGTTGTGGGCATCGCGCTGATCCCGCTCGAGGTGATCGTCGTCGTCTGTTCAGTGCTCCTTGGTTTTATCGCCGTTGGCCAGCTCATCGGCGCCAAGTTCCTCCGCCTCCTCAGAAGGCCTGAATCGGGAATCGTCCGGGAAACGTTCTGGGGGCTGGTCATTCTCTGGATGATCGGCTGGATCCCTTACATCGGCTGGATGGTCAAGGCAATCGCCATCGTGCTGGGGCTGGGCGCCACCCTGGTCAGCCGTTTCGGAACCCATCGGGGATGGGCATGCACTCCATCCCCGCCCGTCGCCGGCAATACAGGCGGATCCGGAACCCCTCCCCCACCTCCGCCCTCTTCCGATATCTCCGGGGAGAATGGGACCGGCACCGACCATTAAAAAAGGCCTCCCCTTGCGGGAAGGCCTTTTTGCATGCATTTTCTGACCGAAACCTTACACCATCTTCTTCATCACGTCGACGAGGTCCTGAACCGCGGCCGCCGACTTCTTCAGCGCGGCATCCTCCTCGGCGGTCAGCTTGATCTGGATGATCTCCTCGATCCCGCCCTTGCCCAATTTCACGGGCACGCCGATGAACAGGCCCTTGATCCCGTATTCGCCGTCGAGGTAGGCGGCGCAGGCCAGGATCTTCTTGCGGTCCTTCAGGATGGCCTCCGCCATCTCCACGGCCGAGGAGGCCGGCGCGTAGAAGGCGCTTCCGGTCTTCAAGAGGCTGACGATCTCCGCACCGCCGTTGCGGGTCCGGGTCACGATCGCATCCAGGCGGTCCTTCGGGATCAGTTCCGTGATCGGGATACCCGCCACCGTTGAGTAGCGGGGCAATGGAACCATCGTATCCCCGTGGCCACCGAGGACGAAGGCGTGGATGTTTTCGACGGAGACGTTGAGTTCCATTGAGATGAAGGAACGGAAACGGGCCGAATCGAGCACGCCCGCCATGCCGATCACGCGGTTCTTCGGGAAACCGCTGACGTCATGGGCCACATGGCACATCGCATCGAGGGGGTTGCTGACGATGATCAGCGTGGCGTTGGGGGAATACTTCGCCACCTGCTCGGTCACGGCGGTCATGATCTTCTTGTTCGTGGCCAGCAGGTCATCCCGGCTCATCCCCGGCTTCCGCGGGATGCCGGCGGTGATGATGACGATATCGGAATTCTTGGTGTCCTCATAGCTGTTGGTGCCGATCAGATGGGCGTCGTGCTTTTCGACCGGCGCCGCCTCCGTCAGATCGAGAGCCTTGCCCTGGGGCACGCCTTCGATGATGTCCACGAGCACCACATCGCACAACGCTTTTTCGCACAGACGCTGCGCCGCGGTCGCGCCCACGTTCCCTGCACCGACAACGGTTACTTTCTTCTCCATATTGCTCCTCCTCTTCTCTTTTCAATTGCAAATTAAATACATGTATTATATAAGCTTCCGGCGTTGGAGACGCTAACACAAGCCTCCCGGGATGGCAAGCGAAATTTCTGGGTCAGACCGCACGGGAAAGGCGAATCGAACGGCTGCAACACCGCATTGCGACAACAGGGGAGCAAACCAATATGGGAACATTATTCGGTACCGACGGGATCAGGGGGGTCGCAAACGAACACCCCATGACGGCGGAAATGGCCATGAACATCGGGCGCGCCACCGCCCTTCTCTTCAAGAGAAAAGGCCACGTACCCAAAATCATCATCGGCAAGGATACCCGCCTCTCCGGATACATGCTGGAAAATGCGCTCGTCTCCGGGATCTGCTCCATGGGCGTGAACGCCATCCTGGTCGGCGTGATCCCCACCCCGGGGATCGCCTTTCTGACCGGCAGCATGAGGGCCGACGCGGGCATCGTGATCTCCGCCTCTCACAACCCCTTCCAGGACAACGGCATCAAAATCTTCGGCAGCGAGGGGTTCAAGCTCCCCGACGAGACGGAAGCGGCCATCGAGGAGTTGATCTTCGCCAACAGCCTGCACACCCTCCACCCGTCGCCGACGGAGCTGGGAAAGGCCTATCGCATGGAGGACGCGCGGGGCCGCTATATCGTCTTTCTGAAACATGCCTTCCCCAAGGAATACTCCCTGGAGGGAAACCGGATCGTGCTGGACTGTTCCCACGGCGCCACCTACCGGGTCGCCCCGGAGACCTTTGCCGAACTGGGCGCCGAGGTCTCCACCCTCTTCGACGAACCGGACGGCAGGAACATCAACCTCCACTGCGGCTCCCAGCATCCGGAAGCCCTTGCGGAGGAGGTCCGCAAAACCCATGCGGATGTCGGGTTCGCCTTCGACGGGGACGGGGACCGCCTGATCGCGGTCGACGAGACGGGAACGGTCCTGACCGGAGACCAGATCCTGGCCATCTGCGCAAACGTGATGAAGAAGGAGGGCGGCCTCACCAACAACATGGTCGTCCGGACCGTGATGAGCAACATCGGCCTGAGCGTCGCCCTGCAGTCGCTCCGGATCGACTCCGTGATGACCGGTGTCGGTGACCGCTGTGTCATCGAGGAGATGCAAACCCGCGGGGCCGCGATCGGCGGCGAGGATTCCGGTCATCTGATCTTCCTTGCGCACCACACAACGGGAGATGGGATCATCACCGCCCTCCAGGTGGCGGCGGCCATGAAGCGGGAGGGGAAGCCGCTTTCCGAACTTGCGAAGATCATGCAGGTCTTCCCCCAGGTGCTGATCAATGTGAACGTCAAGTCGCGGCCGGAGATCGAGACCGTCCCCGAAATCATCGCCGTCATCCGGGAGGTGGAGCGGAAACTGGGAGACCAGGGCCGGGTCCTGGTCCGCTATTCGGGAACCCAGAACATGTGCCGGGTGATGGTGGAAGGGCCATCGCAGGAGGAAACCGGCAGGTATTGCCGGCAGATTGCGGATATTGTTGATAAGACACTGAATTTATAAAGATAAATACGTTATCCCTCTGTCATCAGAACTTGTGGCCCAGGGAGAGGTAGAGGGAGTGGCGCCCCCCCTCCGCCTGACCGTAGGCCAGGTAGATCGGTCCCAGATAGGTCTCCGCACCCACCAGGATGCTCCCCGCGTAAATCAACGTCCGGCCGGAGATGTCGCCCCGGGTGGCCCATGCGTTCCCGGCCTCCAGCGAGAATCCGGCATAGAGGGGCATGTGAAACTCCCCGAGACCGGCGTCGGCGAGCCGGTAGTAGTAGATCAGCCGGGCAATGCCCGTATGCTGGCCGTAGAGTTCATCCGCGGCGTACCCGGAGAGGTTGAGGAAACCGCCCAGGGCGTAAGTGTTCTGGAGGGGGGCCTCGCTGCTCAGCGTACTCTGGAAGGTGAGACCGGCAAGAAACGTGTGTCTTGCGATGGTCTTCGCCGAGAGCCAGCTCACCACCAGGCCGTTCCCCGAAAAATCGGAGCCGAGCTCCGTCCGGGGGATCATCCAGATCACGTTGACGGATGTTCCCCGGTGGGGAAAGTTGAAGTTATCGAGGCGGTTGTAGGAAAAAGAGGTGAAGACGGCGCCGCTGTTGAACTTGACCTCCGGCTCCGGAGTGCCGACGCGCACCCCGACGTTGCCGTAACCGCGCCGCAGACCCAGTCGGATCTGCCCCCAGTTCTCGAACTGCCGGCCGATATCGAGACCTGCCTCGACCGCAGAGGCGCGATACTGGGAGAGGAGGACCCCTCCCGAATAATTGTTGATGTTCCAGGACTTGTACTCGACCCGCGGGGCAATGAAGTAACAGAGTGATTCATCAAGCGGTTGGTAAAATTCGGAAAAGAAACGGGGGGTGTCCCCGATCTGGATCTGGTTCTTCCATTCGGCCCCCAGACGGTTCAGTGCGGTGCTGGTCAGGCTCGCCGAAAGGTTATAGCCGGCGTCGCCGTGGAGGTCATCCACGAGACTCATTCCAAAACGGAGGTAGTGCGGTCCCCAGGATTTCTCCCGCGTCGTAATCAGAAGGCCGGTCTCTCCGTCCTTTTGGCTGAGTTGAAAATCGGCCTTCTCGAAGGTATCGATGCTGTAGACCCGTTTCAGGTCCCCTTCGAGCGTATCCAGATTCAGGGGCTCACCCGGTTTTGTGCGGATTTGCGCCCGGACGACGCTCTCCCCGATGGGGGACTTGTTGTCGACGACCACGCCGGTGATGACCGGCAGCACGACGGGCTGCCGCCGCTGTACGGCAAGCCAGTTCTCATACGCTGCGGGCGGAAGGGAGAGTCCGGCAAGGTGCGGGATGGACCGTCGCGCCTCCTCCTCCCCGCTCCGGATCGCCTGCGGCGCCATGGCAAAGTCGCTCGACCCGATGTCACCGAGGGAGGGCTGGAGCAGGATGTCCTTCGCTCCGAGGGCGGCGATCTGTTCGTCCGTGTTCTTCTGGATCATTATGGTCATCACCTGGGCGGTGATCGTCATCGCCGAGGTCAGTTTCTCCCTCGGGCGGCGCAGCGTGCCGATGTTGACGGCGATCAGGACGTCCGCCCCCATCCGCCTGGCCACATCGACGGGGAGGTTGTCGGCGATCCCGCCGTCGACGAGGAGCCGCCCGTTAAGCTCGATTGGGGCGAAGACCCCCGGAATCGACATGCTGGCACGGATCGCCTCGGCCAGGTCGCCCGCGCCGAGAACGACCGCCTCACCCGTTTCGATATCGGCCGCTACCGCCCGGAAGGGGATCCGCAGCCGGTCGAAATCGGTCACCATGGCTGTGTGGATGAGCCTTGATTTCAGGATGAAATTGAGGTTCTGCCCCTGGATGAGGCCGCGCGGCAGCGCGAGCTTCCCCTCCCGGACGCCGGCGTCGAACCGGATAAGAAAATTGGCGCTGTCCTCCTTCCGGCGGAAGGAGAGCTCGTCCAACGGCGGCCGGTCCCGAAAGGCCTCGTTCCACTCCAGGCTGTTCACCAGCGTTTCGATTTCCGCGGGCGAACTGCCCGCGGCGTAGAAACCGCCGACAATCGCCCCCATGCTGGTCCCGGTGATCACATCCACGGGGATCCGCAGCTCCTCGAGAACCTTGAGGACGCCGATGTGCGCGGCGCCCCGCGCCCCCCCGCCGCTCAGCACGAGGCCGATTCTGGGTCGGCGGGAAACCGTCTCCGCTATCGCACCAGTGGCGGTCGCGAGCGTCAGGAGCAGGAGGCCGGCGGTCAGCAGAATGGCGCCCCTTCCGGCCGGGAATCGTTTTACGATCCGACGGGTGCAATCGCCGCCCGCGGTCGGGAAAGGTCGCCGCGTCCCGCGGAACGTCGTTTTCGAGCGCCGGCAAAGAGGATCGATCATTGAAACCTCATTCTGAGGAATTCCTGCAGCAGCGAATATAGGATGTGCCGATCCCTATACCATATCCGGTCGCACAATTTCATCCAAAAACCAAGGATAGACTTTTTTACGCGTCGAAGGGGTAATTAAAAATAACCTCAACTGATTTATTGTGGCGATGTCGATTTCGATGATTGGGCAGCTTAAGCCGGATGAACCAGCTTTCGCCTTTCAAGGGGCGGGTGAGTGTTTTCTCCTTGACGGCGGATGTGAAATCATCGACATAGGACCAAAGGTTTTCCGAATATCCTGGAGCTCTTCAAGAGAAGAGAGGGGAAATCGCATGCCGGCTCCTCCGGAGAGAAATGAAAAAAAGAGGGCAACCCTGGCAGCGGTCGGATCGATCCTGCTGTGGTGCGCAAGCGGCGTCTGTTTCGCCCGCGGGGCGCGCCTCCTGGGACCGATGGCCTACCTGACGCTGATGACGGCAGCGGGCGTGGTCACGGTCGTCCTGCTGCAGCGCTTCCGGGGACAACCGTTCGCGGATCTGGTCCGCCTGCCTCTCCGGGTCATGGTCGCCGGTTTTTGGGGGGTCGCCTTCTACACGGTGATCCTGGCGCTCGCCTTCGGCATCGCCCCGGAGCGCGCCATCGGCCAGGTCAATCTGCTGAACTACCTCTGGCCGGTCTGGATCGTGCTGCTCTCCGCGGTGCTGATCCGGGAGAAGACGCGACTGCTCCCGACGGCGGCGGGCGTTTTCCTCGGATTCGCGGGGGTCGTCGTCGCGCGCGGTCCGGCAGAACTTCTGCGTCCACCTGAAAACCCGCTGCCGCTTATTCTTGCCCTCCTGGGCGGGTTCCTCTGGGCCGTTTACAGCGTGCTTCTCCGGCGCTGGCGGATACCGGCGGAACAGGGAGGGACGGCTTTCCATTTCACCCTCTGCGCGCTGATGGCCGCGGCGGTCGCCGCGATCCGGGGGGAGTGGCAGAATCTTCCGCCCATCGGCGCGGAGTCTTTATTCTGGATCCTCTTCGGCGGGATCGGGCCGATCGGGCTTGCCTACCACTGGTGGGAGATCGGAGTGAAGCGCGGCCACGTGCCGCTGATCAGCACGCTCGCCTATTTCATTCCGATCGGGTCCACCCTGCTCATCGGCCTCCTCTTCCGGGAGGCGATGGGACCGGGACTCCTCTTCGGGGCCGTCCTGATCGCAGCGGGCGCCTGGCTGGCGGGGCGGGCGCCCGCCAAGAAGGATCAGGACTTTCCGTAGAGATCCGGGATCACGAAATCAAGGCCGAGCTCAGTAAGCTTCGCCTTCGACGGGTTCCCCGTCTTGAGGTCCCAGCCGCGGTAGGTGTAGTAGTCGTCCTTGAGCTTTTCCAGGGTTTCCTCGGTAATGATGCTGCCCTTCATCGGCCCGTCGGGGATCGGCTCCTCCATGAAACGGATCGGTATCCGATCGTCCTCGCGGGTGAAGCCCTCGCGGGCTGAGCAGCAGCGGATCATGTTCCACTGCCTCTCGGCGATCTTGTGGGCAGCCTCATAGTCGAGGTTCCATCCGGTTACGGCGTTGATCACCTCATAGGCGTTTTCTTTGATCTTCTCCGGCCCCCAGATCGTCTCGGCCAGGTGGCAGAGCAGGGCCGAATCGCAGAAGATCAGCCAGTGGTTGATCTCGGACGCAAGCGCCCCCTTGCCCACGAGGGTTTTACGATCGAACAGGCCCATCTTCTCCGGCGTTGTCCGGATGTCGTGGTGGCTGGCACCCCGGGGTCCGGTGGCATACCCGACGGCCGCGGCGGGGAAGGGCCGGCAGGAGTGGCCGGGATAGTCGATCCCCCGGCCCTGAACGGTCCAGCGCTCGCTTCCCTTGCCTACGATGCGCGCCGCCTCACGTGTCCCCTTGGCCAGGAGAGCCCCCAGCCCCTCTCCCTTCCCGATCTTTTCGGTCATCGCGAGCATGGCATCGGCGTTCCCGAACCGCAGGTCGATCCCTTCGGTGTCCTCGAGGGTGAAGATCCCCTTTTCGAAGCACTCCATGGCCCAGGCTACGGTCATCGAGGTGTTCATCAGGTCGATCCCGTATTCGTCGCATAGTTCATCGGCTTTGCAGAGGGCCTCGATGGAGTCCACACAGCAGATGCTCCCGAATCCGTAGACGGCCTCGTAGTCCGGGCCGTTGATGACCGACTTGTAGGGGCCTTTGGAAACGACGCTGTACTTGGTGCAGTTGATCGAACAGGCAAAGCAGGCCCGGTCTCCCTTGACGACCTTCTCCCTCATGGTCTCGCCGGTGATCCCCTGGACCTTGTCAAAAACTTCGGTCTGCCAGTTTTTCGTCGGCAGAATACCCGCCGCATTCAGGCCCGCAACGCCGCGCGGAGTCCCGTAGTCGGAGAGCCCCTGGACCGCCGCGTTCCCGGCGATCAGTTCGTTCAGCCGGATGGCGGTGTTGTAGACCCGCAGGAGGTTCGGAACCGTCACGCTGCCCGTCCCCCGAACCGCGATCGCTTTGAGGTTCTTCGACCCCATGACCGCCCCGATTCCCCCCCGGCCGGCCGCCCGCATGTCCAGGAGGATCATTGCAAAAGGGGTCCCCTGTTCGCCGGCCCGGCCGATCGTCGCGATGTGAATTTCGTCATCGCCGATCTCTTCCCGGATGATCTTCTGGGCCTTGAAGGGGTCCCTGCCCCAGAGGTGCATCGCGTCGCGGATTTCGACCTTGTCGTCGTCGATCCAGAGGTAGACGGGATGATCCGCCTTCCCTTCGATCACCATGCCGTCATACCCCGCGAACTTGAACTCGGGGCCGAAGTAGCCGCCGAAGATGCTGTGGAAAAACGACCCCGTCATGGGGGACTTTGCGCAGACGGAGGTGCGCGAGGCCGCGGGAATCATCGTCCCGTTGACCGGTCCGGACATGAAGATCAGCTTGTTCTCGGGTCCAAGGGCGTCGATCTTTGCCGGAACCTCGTCATAGAAAAGGCGTGCGGAGTAGCCGACCCCGCCCACGAAATCCAGAACCCAGTCCTCGCGCAGGGGTTCCTTGGTCACCTTCTGCGTCGTCAGGTTAACCCTCAGAATCTGTCCTATGTATCCGCCATGTGGAAATCCCATGGTTCTCCTCCTTCGAATCGGGAAGATGAGATCATCTCATCCCATTGTTAATCAGTAGATCGGAATCCGGCTGGATGCCCAGGGGGGATCGTTCCCGTCCCTTAATCCTCCTTGCTGACCTTTGCCAACCAGTCGCGGGCCATCTTCTTGGCCTCCGAAACGGCCGGTCTGTGCGGCTCGGCCTCCATCTCCCGCCATACAATCGCCTCGGGAAGACAAACCCGGGTACAGACCGGGCTGCCGAAACAGGTATCACAGGTGTCCAGGATCATCGGGATCGGGATCTCGGGCATGTCGACCAGCGTAACCTTGATCCGGGAATTCCGGGGGTTGAACTCCCCGGTCTTGACGGCCGAACAGGCCAGCTCGCAGAGCTTGCACCCCGTGCACAGCTCCGGGAGGACATCAATGTACTTTTCCAATGCCATACCTCCTAAAAGGGTTCCGTGTTTTCAAACATCCGCCGTCTCTCGGGTCCGCCGGGCGGGGCGACGATAATGAAAGTATTTCCCGATGTCAAGGACAATTAAACACCCATCTAACCATGGTTCCGGAGCATCAACTCCAACGGGTGGGGGTGGAGATAAATCTGCCTTTGCAGATAGGGTTCGTCGTAGAGACGGACGTAATGGGCAATCAGCGTGACAGGGACGATCAGGGGGAGGAGTCCCCGGTGAAACTGTTCGATCAACAGCGCAAGCTCTTCTTTCTCATCCGGCGTGAGCCTTTTTTTGAAATAGCCTGCCATGTGCTGAAGAACATTCGTCTGCCGGGCGGTCGTGGCGGTCAGGCGGAGCCCCTCCATGAGGTTGCGGAAATAGGCCTCGCGGAGCGCGGGGGGTTTCATTCGGTCCGGGTTGGCAACGAGACGACCGAGGGCGGTCAGGTGTTTCGGGCTGTGGGAGAGGATGAGGAGCTTGTGTTCCGCATGGAAGGCCACGAGTTCCTTCATACCGCCGCCGCGCCTTTCGAGCTCCCGCCACCGCTGGTAAACGAAGATCCGCTCGATGAAGTTCTCCCGGAGGAGCGGATCGTTCAGACGGCCGTCCTCCTCGACGGGAAGCAGCGGAAAACGTTTCATGAACGCCCCGGCGAAGATCCCCACCCCCTTCTTCACGGCCATGCCGCCCTCTCCGTAAACCTTCACCGCAGCCATCCCGGAGCTGGGCGAGCGGCTCTTGAAGATGAAGCCGCACAGATCGATGGCGGCGAGTGCCTCCAGCCGCTTTCCCGCCCAGGCGAGCATCCCGTCCGTATGATCGATACGGGTCCGGATCGTGACGAGACGGGGGTTCTCCGGATCCCCGACGAGGCGCATCGCCTCGCGGGGGACGGGGAGGCCGAACTCCACCTCCGGGCAGACGGGGACCCATTCGAACCAGCGGCCCAGTGTGTCGGTGATGTAGCGGTCGTGCTGATGGCCGCCGTCGTAACGGACGTTTTGGCCCAGAAGACAGGCGCTGATGCCGATCCGGATCTTCTCCATCGTTGTTTCCTCCTGTGCCGTTATTGAAGCTCTCCGCAGCAAGCTGCGGAGAATCTTCGATCCTTAAGAGGAATAAACCATTCCGTTTTGCTCACTTACCCCGCGGCAAGCCGCGGGGTAAGCGCTCGCGGGCGGATTCAAAGTGAGAAACGATTCGCCTCTCACCAATCGAGCAGAGATCTTCTCCGATGACCTTCACGGCAGGAAAGCCTCGTAACCGGCAGAGGACAACTCTCCGGATTCCGGGCGGGTCAGTCGAAAGCAGGTATCGGGCTAACTTCTGGGCTTTTTCCAGGCCCCCGGGGATGTCAACCTTGTTGATCAAGGGGACAACACGCGCACCGGGGGGACAGCTTTTGACCAACTCCTTCATCAGGCGGGCGATCACCTCTTCCGTAACCAAGCTTCCGATCGGAAGATCGAGGAGGCGGGACGCAATGGCCGAACGAAAGACCCACTCCTCATCAAGGGTGCGGCCCATACCATCGATTCCCATGACCGGTACGAGCAAGGTCGTATTCACCGGTACCACCGGTTCCCCTTCACGGAGGGCTTTCAAAGGCCGGCCGGCGGAGCCGTCGGCTTCATTGACGATGATGGAAACCCCGTCCATCGTGAAGAGATCCTGAACCCATCCGGGAGGGACCCCTTCGAGCTTACCGTTTGGCAGCCTCTCCCGGGCAATGAGGAGAGAGCGGCGGCCATGGATGTTTTCCGCGACCCATCTCTGGATTTCATCGAAGTCCGGTGAAAGGAACTGGATAAAAAATGGAGAAGGCTCGGGTTCCCAGATCTTCGTGGTTGTGGTCAGGATAATCCCTTTTCTGTGCGCCGAAAGTTCCCTGCCCAGGGCATACATCAGGGTGGTCTTCCCTCCCCCGCCCACAAGGCTGAGCACTTCCCGGTCTCCGATGGAAAGGGCCTGTTCCAGCGTCATGATTCACCCGATCCTGCCCACTTTATATATTTCCGATACTCTTCCGGCGTATCCATATCCATCAGGACCACATCCCGGTCAACTTCAATCTCCAAGATATCCGTGGGGTGATTCATCAGGATCCGGCGGGCGCCCACATCCCCCCGCAGTTGCAGGGCCTCCTGCCGGTACTGAACCCCGATCAGGACGGGATGTCCCGGCAAACCCCGGTAAACGGGCCGGCCGATACCCCGTTTGGGATCGGCCTGCTGATATTCCCGGATCACCCGGTTCATCATCTCCGGCCCGATGCCGGGCTGGTCCGCCAGGAGAACCAGAAAGGCCTCGCTTCCCGGATCCATAGCCAGCAGACCCTGCCGAAGCGAAGAGGCCATTCCGGATTGATAATCCGGGTTCACGACGATCTTGACGGGGAGTTCGGGCAGGCTCTTCCGGATTTTTTCGACTTCATACCCCAAGACCAGGATGATCTCATCCACATCGGAGCGGATGAGATTTTCCAGCACATGCAGCAGCAGGGGCTTCCCCTGCCAATCGAGGAGTTGTTTGGGCCGGCCCATGCGCCTGGATTCGCCTGCGGCAAGCAGGATCGCTGAGATCATGGTTCGCGCCTCTTGAAGGATCGAAGGTTGATGCTTTCGCCGGGGTGACGACTTTTTTCCATAGTCGTCAAGGTTTTCCGCGGCCGGTGCGGGGAGGGCTTCGAGCCGGGTCAGCCCGCGCAGGGCTTTCCCGGGCCTTGTGGCTCCGGGGACGATTTCCGCCGGACCTGGATCAGCTCGGCCGCGATGCTGACGGCGATCTCCTCCGGCGTCAGCGCCCCGATATCGAGGCCGATCGGCGCATGAATGCGCAGAAGCGCTTCCCGGGGGACCCCCTTCTTCTCCAGGTTCCGGTAGAGGGCGGCGATCTTTCTCTTGCTGCCGATCATTCCGATGTACCCGGCCTCCGTGGTCAGGGCCCACTCCAGGACCTCCTGGTCGTCGGCATGCCCCCGGGTCACGATGACCAGGTAGCTGGAGCGGGTGACCGGCAATCGGGGAAAGGCGGTCGAGAACTTCTCGGCGATCACCTGCCCGGCCTCGGGGAAGCGCTCCCTGTTTGCGAACTCGGGCCGGTCGTCAATCACTGTGACCTGAAACCCCGACATCGCGCTGATCTTCGACACGGAAAGGGAGATGTGGCCGCCGCCGAAGATGAAGACCGTCGGGGTGGGAACGATTGGTTCGATGTAGATGTCCACGACCCCGCCACAGATCATCCCGGTCCCGGTCCCGGTCCCTGCCGCCTCCCTCCCCGTGAGGTCGTAGCGGACCTTGCGCGGTTTCGCTTCCCGCATGGCCGTGACGGCATCGACGATGACCTGCCCCTCCAGGCAGCCGCCGCCGATGGTCCCGAGGATCGTCCCGTCTTCGCGGACGAGCATCTTGGCCCCGGGTTCCCGGGGGGTGGAGCCCTCGGCACCGATGATCGTGGCGAGCGCCATGGGCTTCCCTTCGCCCTTCAATTTCACGATCTCCTCGTAAATCTCCATCATCATCACGCCTCCCGAATCCGACCGGGATGGGTCCCTGCCGGCCCTGGGTGCTTCAACGGTTGTACCTTATCATCACGGCCTCCAGAACGGCGCCGCCGATGGCGCGGGCCTTTTCGGAAACGGTCACACAGCTTTCCCGATCCGCGCGCGGATCCACGTCCGCCACCTTCATGCCTTGCTTCGCCGCGAGGCCGTCGTGCAGGATCCCCCGCAAAACGCCGGAAATCGTTGCCCGGAGCGGAACGCCCCCCACCTCCGCGACGACCTCCCCTTCTGTGATGCGGTCTCCGATCCGCCTCCTCCCCAGAAACCTTCCGCCGGCCGGGGCTCGTAGAACCCGTTCCCGGGTGTAGCCGCCGATATCGCCCGGCGTGCCCGTGTCGGGCTCGGCCTCCCCCTCTTCGATCACCCTTCCCAGGCGATGGCCGCGGTTCGTCTCGATCACGAAATGCACATCCCTTCCGGCGTAAAACCCGGGCCCCAGTCCGATGACCAGGGGGGCATCGCCGAGGGTCGTACCGGTATTTCCTTTGGCAAGGATGGCATCCACCAGGACATCAGGCGACAGGATTCCGCGGATGGCGCACGGAGGATCGATCATGACCGGAACCTCCCGCTTCTCCCAGCAGCGCCGGACCTCCTCAACCCCATCGACCCGTTTTGCAACAAGCCCTTCGACCTCGGTTTGCCCCGCGAATACGGCCTCGCAGAAGGAGACCCCACGGCGCACGGCCAGCGGTTCGGGGAGTTCCGTGATGCAGACCCGGAAGCCCGACCGGACCAGCCGCTGGGCAACGCCCGAGGCCATTTCGCCTCCGCCTTTGATCAGGACAATCCGCTCTTTCAGCCGTTTTTCCGTCATGGATCAGGCGCCTTTGCCGAAGGGACAGACCGGGTACCGGCAGACGGGACACCGCAGGCAGAGGCCGCCGTGGCCCATGGGCGCGACATCTGCGGCGGAAACCGGATCGTCGGCCAGTACCCGGGGCAGGATGAGATCCAGAACCGTCACCGGGTCATGGACCACACAGGCCGGCGCTCCGAGAATGACCGTTTTCCCCAGGCGGGCAAAGACGAACATCGCGCCCGGCAGCACCGGGGTTCCGTAGAAGACGACCTCCGCCCCGGACCGGCGGATGCCCGCAAGGGTTACATCGTCGGGATCGACTGAAAGACCGCCGGTCGTGACGATCACCTGGCAGCCGGCCCTCTTCATCCTGCCGATCTCGGCCGCAATCAGCAAAGGATCGTCGGTGACCACCGCCGTCCGGATCACCGTCGACCCCAGCGCCTCCGCCTTGCCGGTTACGATGCCGGCGGACCGATCCTCGATCCGCCCCTCGACAATCTCACTCCCGGTCACGAGCACGCCCACTTTCTTCGGACGGATGGGAACAACCTCGATAACCGGTCCCAGGCGGCGGCCGATCTCCTCCGCCCGGGCGACCTTGGACTCCCGGATGAAAAGGGGGATGACCCGCGTGCCGGCGACGGCGTCACCTTCGTGCACGATGGAGTGGTTGTGGCGCGTCGAGAGGATCACCGCCCCGATCCGGTTGATCTTCGTGAGCGGGCCGACCCTGACCTTCAGCAGGCCGAAGATCCTGGAAACGAACTCCACCTTCCCCTCGCGCGGCTTCCCCAGCTTGAGGTTCCGGCCGGCAACGGCCCGGGCCGTCCGCTTCGCCGCCTCCTCCTCGTGTACCTCCCCCGGAGCAAGGGAGAGGACAAAGACCTCCTTCTTGCCCATGTTCAGGAGCTCGGGGACATCGTCCCTGCGGACGATATGCCCGCGCCGGAATCCGACCCCCTTGAACTTCCCGGGGAGGATCCGGGTGTGGTCATGGGCCAGTTTCAGCCCCACCGCATCCTCCACCTTGATTTTTTTCAGCATACCTGCTTGCCCGCCGCTCCCCGCATCGCCCTCCAGACGGACTCGGAATCGATCGGCAGCTCGAAGAGCCGCGCGCCGATCGCGTTCGCGATCGCGTTGTTGATCGTGGCCGGGGTCGGGATGTTCGGCATCTCGCCAATCCCCTTTGCCCCGAAGGGGCCGTGGGCGTTGCTCATCTCGAGAAGCGCCGCGTCGATTTTCGGCACATCGAGCGAGGTCGGGATGAGGTAGTTCCGGAAATCGAGGTTCTGGATCACCCCCTTGTCGATGATCACCTTTTCCAGAAGCGCATACCCGATTCCCATGCCGATGCCGCCGTCGATCTGACCCTCGAGCAGCATCGGGTTGATCGCCTTGCCGATGTCGAAGGCCGCGGCGATCCTCTTCAGGGTCACCTCACCGGTCCGCATGTCCACCTCCACCTCGGCCATCTGGGTTGCATAGGTGTAGACGAAATAGGGGTTCCCCTGGCCGGTCTTCGGGTCGAGCGTGGCTTTCGGCGGGGTGTACCACCCCTGTCCGATCATCCTTCTCCCCATGCCCATGCACCGGCGGGCCGCCTCCTTCAGCGGCAGCCTGTCGCCGGGGTTGTCCGGATCATAGATGAACCGGTCCCGGGCAACGAGCCGCTCGACCGGCGTATCGAGGAGTTCCGCCGCGGAGAGCATCAGCGACTCCCTGATCGGCTGCGCGGCCAGCAGGATGGCGTTCCCCATGAGCGTGGTGGAGCGGGAGCCGACCGTGGGCCCCGACTCGGGGGCGCTGTCGGTGTCGGGCGCCACCACCCGGACGTCTTCCAGCGCCGTGCCGAGAGCCTCCGCCGCGATCTGGGCGATGCCCGTGTGCATCCCCTGGCCCATCTCGACGCAGCCCTGGTAGACGATCACCGAGCCGTCCTCCAGCAGATGCAGGTTGACCCCGCAGCCGTCCGCGGTCGTGCCGATGCTCGTCCGGTACCAGCCGACCGCCATTCCGTACCCGGTCCGCTTTTCGTCGCATCGGGCCTGCCCGGGATCGGGCGTGGGTTTGCGTTTCGATGCCCAATTGAAAATCTTCTTCGTCTCCGCCATCGTCTCCCGGAGGCCTATGCTCTGGTCGATCACCTGGCCGGTGGCCGTCTTCGAGCCGAGTTTGAAGGCGTTTTTCAGCCGGAGCTCGTAGGGATCCATCTTCAGCAGGTCCGCCAGCTCATCGATCAGCGATTCGTGGGCGAAGTTCGACTGGGGGGCACCGAAGCCCCGCATCGCGCCGCCGTAGGGATGGTTCGTATAGACGAGATGCCCCTCCACCTTCACGTTCGGGATCTCGTAGGGTCCCGCCAGCATCACCACCGCGTGCGCATGGACGCCGCCCGCCGGCGGAAGCACCGGACCGAGCGAGGCGTACGCCCCCTGTTCGTTGTAGATCGTCCCCTCCATCGCCGTGAAGGTGCCGTCCTTCTTCGCCCCGAACTTGCACCGGATGATCATCGGGTGGCGCTTGCAGGTGGAGAGCATGATCTCCTCGCGGGTGTACTCGAGCCGCACAGGCTTGCCCGTTTTCCAGGCCAGCACCGCGGCCCGGACGCAGGTGTCGATGGGCGAATCCTCCTTGCCGCCGAAACCGCCGCCCAGCGGCGTGACCACGCAGCGGACCCGGTTGACAGGGACGCCCAGGACCGGCGCCACGTTCCGGCGGGTGGTGAAGGGGGCCTGCATCGGGGCCATCACCGTCATCGTCCCGTCACTGCCTGGGATCGCGAAGGCGATGTCCGGTTCGAGGTAGGCGTGCTCCAGGAACGGGACAACGAAGGTCCGCTCCAGCACGACATCCGCCTCGCGGAACCCCTGCTCCGCATCCCCCTTGAGGACCCGGGAGGTGGTGATGAGGTTCCCCGACTCGTGGACCTTCGGGGCGTCGCTCTTGAGCGCATCGATGGGGGAGAAGACCGCGGGAAGTTTCTCGTACTCAACCTTGATGAGACCCAGGGCCCGGATCGCCGTCTTCTCGTCCACGGCCGCCACGAGCGCGACCGCGTCCCCGACGAACCGCACCTTGTCGCCGCAGACGACCGGCTGGTCCGGGACGATCGCCCCCCAGCCGTTCCTGCCGGGGACGTCCTTGGCCGTCACGACCGCGGCCACACCCGGAAGCGCCTCGGCCCGGGAGGTGTCGATGCTCTTGATGAGGGCATGGGGATAGGGGCTCCGCAGCACCTTTGCGTGAAGCGCGTCACGGCATTCCATGTCCGCGATGTACTTCAGCCCCCCGGTCACCTTGTCCTTCGCATCCAGCCGCGGCCTCGATTTTCCGATCACCGCGAACTCCTGATCGCTCTTTGCCGTCTCTTTTATCTTTTCAGCCATGGTTCACCTCAATTCCCCGGCCTGTGATGCCGAATCGATGGCCTTGATGATTTTCTGGTAGCCCGTGCACCGGCAGAGGATGCCGGATATCGCAAGCTGGATCTCCTCCCGCGTCGGGTGCGGATTCCGATCGAGCAGCGCCTTGCCCGCCAGCACCATGGCCGGCGTGCAGAACCCGCATTGGATCGCCCCGTCTTCGATGAACTTCTTCTGGATCCGATGCATCTCGCCGTTTTGCTCCATCCCCTCGATCGTGAGGATCGTAGCGCGGTCCGCCTTCATCGCGGGGACGAGGCAGGAGGTGACGAGCTTTCCGTTCAGGATGATGGAACAGGCGCCGCACTCTCCCTCGCGGCAGCCCACCTTCGTACCGGTCAGGCCGAGCTTTTCCCGCAGCACGTCGACGAGCATGTCGCCGGGTGCGACCTCCACGGAGGCCTCCCTGCCGTTGACCGCAAATGTGATCGATTTCTTAGCCATTGCTCTCCTCCAGCCTTTCGAGTGCCGTGGCGATTCCCCGTTCGACGAGGACCGCAACCATGGCCTTTCGGTATTCGGACGTCCCGCGGATCAGGCTCGTCCTCGGGTTCGCAGCCTTTGCCGCCGCTGCCGCCGCCTTCTTCACGGCCTCGCCGTTGACCGGGCTTCCCAGCAGGATCTCCTCGGCCGCGGTGCAGCGGAACGGCGTCTTCGCCACCGGACCCGCGGCGATGCGGACCTTGGAAAAGGTCTTCGCGCTGTGGTCCGTCCCGACGACCACGGCCACCGTCAGGATCGGAAGGACAAGGGTCTTTCTCTTGGCAAGCCGCATCGCGGCGCTTGCTTCACCCTTCCCGAGGCTCGGGAAGGAGATCTCCGTTACGATCTCTTTCGTGCTGTCGATCATGGTCTTTCCCAGGCCCGTGAAGAGTTCGGCCAGCGGGATGGTTCTCTCCCCCTGCCGGCTGCGAACCGTGACCGACCCGTCCAGGGCCAGAAGCGGGATCACCGTGTCGGCGCCCGGCTGGGCGTTCACGATGTTGCCCGCCACGGTTGCGATATTCCGGATCTGGGGTGAGCCAAGCCGGGAGGCCCCTTCGGCGAGCGCCATGCCGTGCTTGCGGATGAGCCCCGAGAGCGCCACCTCCGTGTGGGTGGTAAGCGGGCCGATCTTCACCTTCTCCCCGTCCAGCCGGATCGCGTCGAGGCCCGGGATCCGGGTGATGTCGATCAGCACCCGGGCGTCGGGAGCCCCCTTGCGGCTCGCCGGGACGAGGTCCGTCCCGCCGGCGATCACCCGCGCCGAGCCGTGGTAAAGATCGAGCATCTCCAGCGCCTCGTCGAGAGACCCCGGCACCAGATACTCCTCCCATTCCATGTCCTTTTGATAGGCAACGATTTCAAGCGCTTGCATCATTGCTCCTTTCTTTTTACAGCGTAACGGGGAAGAAGATCTTCTCCCCGCTACAGTTCAATCGGTCTAAATATCAGCACCACGGCCATGACCACGAAGATCATCGCATCCGCCGCAGCGCCCCAGAACCAGGCCGTCACGGCCATGACCATCCCCAGCGCGTAGGAGGCGTACGCCGTGCCCCGCAGGTTTCCCATTCCCCCGACGATGACGACGGCGAAACAGAGGGTGACGATCCGGAAGCCCATGTACGGATGGACCGTACTGATCGGGCTGTAGAGGATGCCGCCCAGCGAAGCCAGCGCACTCCCCAGCATGAAGACGATGGCAAAATACTTGTCGATATCGATTCCGAGACTCTGGACCGCCTCCCGGTCGGCCAGTCCGGCAATCACGATCTTGCCGATGATCGACTTCTTGAAGAAGAGCGAAAGGCCCGCGAAGATCAGGAAGGAGAGGAGGATGATGATCACGCGGTAGAAGGGGACCTCGATCGAGAAGAAGCTGGCGTTGATGCCCACAGGATCGCTGACCGGAACGGGAGAGGCGCCCCAGATCCACTTGATCATGTCCACGCCGATCAGCAGGACCGCATAGCTCGCGATGATGGCGTAGTCGATGGACTTGCCGTAGAGCCGCCGGATGACGAACTTTTCGATCACGTAGCTCACCGGGAGCGACGCCAGGATCGCGAGGATCGCGGCGATCACGAAATTCCCCTTCGCGACGGGGAGCAGTGCGAAGAGCGCGTAGGCGCCGACGGCATAGACGAGGCCGTGCGCGAAATTGACGATCCTCATGCTTCCGAAGGTAAGCGAAAACCCGATCGAAACGATGTAGAGGATGCCGCCGAGCGTGAGGCCGTATGCGATGACTTCAAACATGTCCCTGATCCACCTTTAGCTTCTCTGCCGCTACGTCGTCGGCCTTGATCTTCTTTTCCACCAGCTCCCGGACATACCCCATGATCCCTTTCCGGAACCCGAATGCAATCAGCAGCAGGGCCGCGCCGAGGAACATCTCCCACCGGGTGATGTACTTCGCCAGGTAGTTGCTGATCACCATGTAGGCCGTGCCGCCGACCACGGCGCCGAACTCCGTGCCGGGTCCGCCGATCAGCGCCGCGAAGATCACCTCCACGTTCCGGGCCGGGTCCATGAAGCCCGGATTGGCGAACCCGTAGTTGATCACGAAGAGCGCACCGGCAAAGGCCGACACCGAGGTCGAGATGATGAAGGCGACCCACTTGTAGGCCTGGGTGTTGTAGCCGAGGAAGCGGACCCGGGTCTCATTCTCCTTGATGCCCAGCAGCATCGCCCCGAAGGCCGATCCGTAGAGGCGGTGCATCAGGTAGTACACCGCGACCAGGCAGGCCAGGCAGAAGGCAAAGAGAAAATGGACGTTCCCGAAATTCACAAAGCCGTAGCTGTTGAACGTGAGGGAGACCCCGTCCTCGCCGCCCGTATACTTGGCAAGGGCCACCAGAACGATGAAGTAGCCGATCTGGTTGAAGGCCACATTGATCAGCGCGAAGGCGGCCCCCTTGGTCTTGACGGCGATCGGCCCGAGGATCAGTCCGAGGGCCGCGCCCGCGGCGATCCCCATGACCATGGCCAGGAAGGGGTCCGGGATGAGGTACTTCGCGCACATCGCGGCTCCGTAAGCCCCGGCACCCAGGTAGAGCGTGTGCCCGAAGGAGATCCTTCCCAGGTGGCCGTAGAGGACGTCGAACCCGAGAACGTAGATGCAGAAGATCACGAAGTCGGTGACCTTGTTGACCGAAGCGGAGTAGGCGAATATCACGAACCCGGCGATGATGACGCCGATGGCGAAAATGACCGATTTGTTGAGTTTCTTTAACATGTCTTGTCCGATAAGTAATCCATCCGGATCAGCGCCGTTTCAGCCGGCGGCTACAGCAGGCTCTCGATATAGGCCGCATCCCGGATCTGGGCCTCGTCGGTGATTTCCCGGAGCACGTTTCCCTCTTTCATGATGTAGATCCGGTCGGCCATCCGCGATACAATCGCGAGGTTCTGCTCGACCACGACCATCGACAACCGCCCCTTCATCTCCATCAGGATCCGGGCAATGTCGTTGATCACGATCGCCGCGAGCCCCTCGGTGGGCTCGTCGATCAAGAGGAGTTTCGGGCTGCCCGTAAGCGCCCTCGCGATCAGCAGGATCTGACGCTCCCCGCCGGAGAGTCCCTTGGCCTTGGAGTCGATGAGCCGCTTCATCTTCTCGGAGATCGAAAAGAGCCGCTGGACGGCCTCATCGACATCGGCCTTGATCGGGTAGGCGGCGAGTTCCATGTTGTCCCGGACCGTCAGGTCGCCGAACACCCGCTTGTCCTGGAACACGTACTTCACGCCGAGCAGCGCGACCTTGTCCGGCCTCATCCCGCCGATGGCCTTCCCCTCGAAGGCGACCACCCCCTTGGTCGGCCTGAGAAACCCGCTCACGGTCTTGAGCAGCGTGGTCTTGCCCGCCCCGTTCCGGCCGACGATGCAGACGAGTTCCCGTTCCTTGACGTTGATCGAGACGTCGTGGAGCACCTGCGCACTCCCGTAATGGACATTGATGGCGTCGACGTTCAATAGCATACGTTATCCTTGCCGAAGTAGCACTCCTTGACCGCGGGGTCGCAGATGACCGCGTTCGGCTCGCCCGAGCGGATGACCCGCCCCTCGTGCATCACGTAGAGCGTATCCACGAGATCGAGGATCTTCGAGATCTTGTGCTCCACGAGCACGATGGTCAGCGTTGATTTGAGCCCTTTGATGATGTCCATGATCTCGGTGATCTCGACCATGCTCATCCCCGCGAGCGGTTCGTCCAGGAGCAGCAGTTTGGGCTCCATGGAGAGGGCGATCGCGATCTCCAGCTCCCTTTTCTTCCCGTAGGGCAGGTCGGAGACCTTGACGTCGCGCTGGCCGGCGATGCCGATCGTGTCGAGCGCCTGGAGGCACCCTTCCACCTCGCGGCTCTTGAGGAGGTTCCGCAGAAAAAACCGCCTCTTCCCGTAGCTCTTGTCGAACCGTATCCGGGCAAGCATCATGTTCTCGAGGACCGTCAGCGTGTCGAACACGGAGACGAGCTGAAAGGTCCGGACGATGCCGAGGTCCACCCGGTCGTAGGGCGGCATCTTCGTGATGTCCCGTCCAAAGTAGCTGATGCTGCCCGAATCGGGAATATACAAACCGGTCAGGAGATTGAAGAAGGTCGACTTTCCCGCCCCGTTGGGGCCGATGATCCCGACCGTGTCGCCGGTCCGGATCTCGAAGTCGACGTTGTTCGTCGCAACCAGGCCGTCGAACTGCTTCGTCACCCCTTTGGTGGTGATCACAACCTCTGCCATGCGCCTACTCTCATTTGAAGGGCGGGGGAGCCTCCCCCGCCCTTCAGCTCTCTTTGATTCATCCCTCTTGCCCCCCTTTGCCCGAGGGAGGGCCAGGGTGGATTGGAGATGGGGATTAGTAACCCAGGCTCTTCAGGGTCGGCAGGTAGTCCTCTCCCGTGTAGGCCCCGATCAATTTTACGAGGTCTCCCTTGGACTTCTTCTCCTTCGCGGTCTTGCCGACGACGACGAACGCGCCGTACTTGAAGAGCGCGTGGTGGTCCTCCCGGTAGACGCCCGGCCCCTTCTCGGAGTCGAACTTCGGGCTCTTCATCAGCGCCGCGGTCACCGCCTTCGTGTCCACGGACTGGGCCAGTTCGATCCCCCGGGCCAGCTCCTTTACGGAGATGTAGGCCACCGCCGCGTACGGATCCGGCACCTCGGCCGCACCGTATTCCTTCTGGTAGCGCGCGACGAAATCCTTGGTCGCCTTCACGACCGTCGCATCCGCGAACCCGTCCATGTTCCAGTTCCAGAACATCAGGGAGTAGACCCCCTCCAGGGCTTCCTGCGGCACGCCGCTTCCGAACACCTGCGTCATCCAGTCGAACCAGATCTTGGTCTTCTTGTTGAGGCCCAGCTCGTTGGACTGCTTGAGCACGCTGATCGCATCGACCCCCCATTGCGCCATCATGACGATGTCGGGCTTCTTTTCTGCGATCTTCAGGATGTAGGAGCTGAAGTCGGAGGTACCCACCGGCGCCTCGCTGTAGTCGATCTTCGCGCCGTACTTCGCAGCCGCGTCCTTGGCGCCGGCGTACTGGTCCCAGCCGAACGCATATGCCGGGGCGAAAAAGTAGATGTTCTTCAGGCCCAGTTCGTTGATGATGTATGCCGCGCCGGCATAGCCGATGGAATAGGCGTCACCGAGGATGCCGAAGGTCGAAGGGGCCAGGTCGCTCTTCTTGAACATCGCGATCGGCGCCACGCAGGCGGCATAGTATACGGTGGGGCTCTTCTGGACCTCCTTGTTCAGCGCGGCCGCGATCGGCGCGAAGGTGGAGCCCACGACCCCGTGGACCTTGTCTTCGGTTAACAGTTCGCGGTAGCGCCGGATCGCGATGTCCGGCTTCGTCTCGTCGTCCTTCACGATGAATTCGAGGGGAACCTTCTTGCCTCCGAGGTTCACCCCGCCCCTCTCATTGATCTCTTTGACCGCCAGTTTAGCGCCCTGCAGTTGGACCGGACCGACCGGCGACGCCGCACCCGTCAGGCCGAACATCAGGCCGACTTTGATCTTGGCGGGAACGGCCTCCGCCGAAAATGCGCTCCCCCCCGCCAGCATCAGCGTCAAAATGGCAAATATTGTAATCACAAATATCTTTCTTAGACTCATCCCGTACCCCCTTCCGATGGCATCCCATCATGAGTTTTGCGATACTCCGTTGTCATTTTAAATCCCAACCACTTGTATTCTCTTCCATTTCTGCAATACTTCCTTCCGCCCGGCAACGTGTTTGTACATTTCTTCCGCGGAGTTTGTCAATGAAAAACGAGCCGCCCCCATCCAGCATTCGTTTCACGAGACCTTTGAATAACATCCAGTTTGTCATTGCGAGGAGGCCGAAGGGCGACGAAGCAATCCCGTAACCATTCGATAAACCATGAGATTGCTTCGTTGCTTCGCGCCTCGCAATGACGAGGGTCAAGTTTTTCAAAGGTCTCTTCACCACGATGAATCAGAGGAGATCCGTTTTCAACCATCAGAGAATATTAGCGAACCAAACAAGAGGGAATGGCGGAACCTTCCGGGAAGGAACCTTTTCGTGCTGCCGGAATTCCCTTGCCCGGGGAAGTGATTCCTGCCGGGCGTCACACGGGGTTTTCTACAGCGGGAGGATCTTCTCTATCTCCGCGCGGCCCCGGAGCGCCTCCTCGACCCGCGGTCGGAGCGGTGAGTCGAAACGGAGGCAGACGCCGCAGTCCGAGCTGAGGTTCCGGGGAATGGGAATCAGCTTGCAGGGGATACCGGCCTCCTTCAGCAGCTTTTCCGCCCGGAGGGCATGGTGGACCGATTGAAAGAGGACGACCTCCCAGGGACCGCCGTTCACGGAACGACCCGCCTTCCCGCACCGGCCGGCACGGCATCGATGATCTTTCCCATTTCCGATCTCCAACGGTGTATCTTTCGTTCTCCCATTCCCCTCACCGCCCGCAGGCAAGCTCCCGGACGGCCGCCAGGGCGGCGTCGATCTCCTCTTCCGTATTGAAAAAACCGAAGCCGAAACGGACGGTCCCCTGCGGAAACGTCCCGATGGTCCGGTGGGCCGCCGGGGCGCAATGGAGCCCCGGGCGCGACAGGATTCCGAAGCGCTCGTCCAGTTCCAGGGCGACCTCCGACGGCATCAACCCATCGATGTTGAAGGAGACCAGAGCGGTCCGACGCGCCGGATCGGCCGGACCGTAGAGTCTCACCCCTGCAATATCCTTCAAACCGTTGAGAAAGCGCCCCGTCAGGGCCTCCTCATGGGCACGGACCGCCCCGATCCCCCGGGCGAGGATCCACGCGACGCCGGCGCCAAGCCCCGCAAGACCGACGGTATTCGGCGTTCCGGCTTCGTATTTGTCCGGAAGAAAATCGGGCTGTTCCTCGAATTCGGAGCGGCTTCCCGTTCCGCCCGCCATCAGCGGGGGGATTTTCGCCTCCAGCCCCTGCCGGATATAAAGCCCGCCCGTACCCGGCGGGCCGAGGAGGGATTTGTGGCCCGTGAAGGCCAGCAAGTCGATGCCCATTTCAGTTACATGGATCGGCAGGGTCCCGGCGGTCTGCGCCGCATCGACGATGAGAATGATCCCGTACTCATGGGCGATCCGGCCGGCCTCGGCAATCGGCAGGATCGTCCCCGTCACGTTTGCGGCGTGGGTGAGGACGAGGGCCTTCGTGTTCGGGCGGACGGCGGGACGGATCGCATCGGGATCGAGCTCTCCCCGGATGGAGCAGGAAAGAATCGACAGTTCCACCCCCTCCTTTTCCAGTGCGCGGAGCGGCCGCATAACGGAGTTGTGCTCCACGGAAGAGGTGAGGACATGGTCGCCTGCTTTCAGAAGGCCGCGGAGGGAAAGGTTCAGCGCCTCGGTCGCATTCTTCGTGAAGACGATGCGGAAGGGATCCTCCACGCCGAATATTGTCGCCAGCGCCTCCCGAGCATTGAGCACGATCCGCCCCGCCTCGATGGAGAGTCGGTGGCCGGAGCGGCCGGGGCTGCCGCCGATCCCGCAAAGGTAGCGGGTCATGGCCGCCGGGACCTCCTCCGGCTTCGGCCAGGAGGTGGCGGCGTTATCGAAATAGAGGATCGGATTCATGCCCTGTCCGCCAATCAGTCATCCAGGGCTTCGAAAACCTTCTTCAGCCGGTGCAGCGGGTCGTCCGGATTCCCGTTTCCCCTGCCCTGATTCTCCGGCGGCGCATTGCCCCTGGGGATCTCCGGAGGCCGTGGTGCTGCGCCGACCCTCGGCGCGGCGGGCTCGACGGGAACGGGCGGCCGTGTAATCCGAACCGTTTCCCGCGGCGGTGCTGCGGACCGGGGCTCTGCCGCAGACGGCTGCGGCGCGGCCGTTTCCGCCGGCTTTTCCCCCGGCGTCTTCCTGCGGTGACGGGATCGCCTGCGGGGTCTCTTCTTCGCCGTCGCGGGCGCGGATTCCTGGTTTTCCGCCGGAGCCCCGCCGTTTTTCCCGGGTTCTTCCATGCGGGGTGTTTCCTCCCCGGGTTCCTCCCTGTGGGGTGCATCCTCTTTGGGTTCTTCCTCCCTCGGCTTTTCTGCATTGGGCAAAGCCTTCTTCGGCGGGGCTTTCCTTCGTGCCCGCCGCTTCGGCGCCCCCTTCTTCGGGCCTTCCTTCCCGGGTTCGCTTTGCTTCGGTGTTCCCACCTCCCCGGGCGCGGGAATTTCCGCTTCCCCGGGTTCCGGCTCCTCCGGTTCGTCCAGCTCCTCGATCTCCTCCGCAGCCTTGCGGACGTGATTGTTCTGCTCCGGCGCCACCGGCGTCTCCCGCTTCGTCGTTTCGATCTTCCATTCGTCCCAGGCCATGTCGGGACTTCCCGAGATATGGATCGACATGTCGTAGTCGTTTTCCAGACGGCTGATCTCCGCCCGTTTCTGGTTCTGGAGGTAGTCGGCCACCTCATAGGGGACACTGAGGCCAATCAGGGAGGAGAGCCCCTTGACGGCCTGCGTTTCGATCTTCCGGTAGGCGGTCAGGGCCGTGTATTCAAGAGAGGGTCGCACCCCCCGGCCCCGGCAGAAGGGGCAGGGGGTGTAGCTGATCTCCTGGATCGTCGACTGCTTCTTCTGGCGGGAGAGCTCCAGGATGCCGAACTTGGAGATGTGGGAGAGCTGGATCCTGGCCCGGTCCAGACTGATGGCCTTCTTGAAGGTCTTTTCCACCTCGGCGTTGTGCTTGTTGTCCATCATGTCGATGAAGTCGATCACGAGGAGCCCCCCGAGGTCGCGCAGGCGGAGCTGGCGGGCGATCTCCTCCGCCGCCTCCATGTTCGTCTGGTAAGCGGTCTCCTCGACGTTCCGCTTGTGGGAACCGCGACCGGAATTGACATCGATCGTGATCATCGCCTCGGTGGGGTTGATGATCAGATAGCCGCCGGACTTCAACTCCACGCGGTCCTGGTAGATCACGCGGATCTGATCCTCGAGCTGGTATTTGTCGAAGAGGGGGGTCTTGTCCTTGTCCAACTTGATCATCTTGACATTCCGGGGGGCGACGGCCTTGCAGTAGGCCTTTACCTGCCGGAAGGTTTCCAGGTCGTCGACCAGGATCTCCTCGATGTCCGTCGTGAAGTAATCCCTGAGCGAGCGGACACCGAAGGCGCTCTCCTGGTAGATCAGCGCGGGGGCTGTCGTTTCGGCAGCCCCTTTCTGGATCTCCTTCCAGAGGCGGGAGAGGTGCTGGTAGTCGCGGGCCAGCTCCTGCTTGGTCCGGTTCATCCCGGCCGTCCGGACGATGAACCCTACCCCATCTTCGGTTTTGAGCTGTTCGACCAACTCCTTGAGCCTTTTCCGGTCCTCCTCATCCTCGATCTTCCGGGAGATGCCGCTGCTTTCCTTATTGGGGAGCAGAACCAGGTAGCGCCCCGGCAGGGAGATGTAAGCGGTCAGCAGCGCACCCTTGCGCTCGCTGACCTCCCGCATGACCTGGACGAGGACCTCCTGGCCGGGCTTGAGCATGGATCTCGCACCGTCGCGGCCGCCGGCGCCATCCGTAAAGTAGTTGGAGCTGACGTCGCGCAGCGGGAGAAAACCGTCCTTCCGGCCGCCGTAGTTCACAAAGGCGGCCTGGAGCCCCCGCTCCACCTTCATCACGACTCCCTTGTAGATGTTGCCGGTAATCGGCTCCCTTACGGCCATCTGGATGTTGAATTCGACCAGTTTGCCGTCTTCCACGATCGCCATGCGTTTCTGCTCGAGGTGGACGGCGTTGATCAGCATCTGTTTTTTCATAAAGATCCTTTCTATTGGAAGGCGGATACATCGCCTTTTCCGATTCGAATCACCTCAACCCCTTCGTCGAGGAGGCTGACCACGCTCGAGGGTGTCGCGGCGATGATCCCGCCGTCGATGATCATGTCCACCCGCTTGCCGAAGAGCTCCTCGATGATCCTGGGGTCGCTCAAAAGTTCACCTTCCCCGTTCTTGACGCTGGTGCTGATGACGGGGGAGCCCATCTCCGCAACAAGCGCCATGCAGATACTGTTGTCGGGGATCCGGATACCGGTCGTCTGCCGCTTGGGGAGGATGATTTTGGGAACGGCGCGGGAGGCCTCGAGAATGAACGTATAGGGCCCGGGAAGGAGACGTTTCATGATCTTGTAGGCGTCGTCGGAGACCCGCGCGTAGCGGCTGATGTCTTTGAGGTCGGCACAGATAAAGCTGAGAGGCTGCCTCCGGTCGCGATGCTGGATATCGTAAATCCGCTCGATCCCCTTCTTGTTGAACAGATCGCACCCCATTCCATAGACCGTGTCGGTCGGATAGATGACGACCCCGCCGCCGCGGAGGATTTCCACCGCCTTGCGGATCAGCCGCATCTGGGGATTCTGATTGTTGATGGCGACCAGCATATCGTCCCTGTCCGATGCCGGGAGACATTCCCGACGCTCAGCCGGGTAATCTATCAGAAACAGGGACGATGATCAATGAAAGATATTGGGGACTCAGGTATCATTGTCGCACATCCTACCGCGTGGCTTTAAAAGACCTGCCCTGAACAGTGTCCTGGAGAGAATTCAATATCTCCTCACATTGGGCCGCAACTTTCCGTTTCCGGCCCAGGGAGAGTTCCAGTGATTTGATATTCGTGTTCATCCTGGATAATCTGAGCACTTCCTGATGCACTTCCATAAATTTCGAAAAGGCTGACGAAGCGTCATTCAAGATGATCCTGCTATGCTGGTTGGTGAGAAGGGAAAGATTGCGTAATGCATCGCGGACCTTTTTTTGATTCGTGCCCATGAGGTTTTCCAGTTCGTCCATTTTCTGATCCTGGGCCTCATTGATATGCGGGGCTTCGAGGCTGTAAATCATAAATGCCGCGGTAGCCGCCTGATAGGCTAACTTTGCCGTCTGCGCCCGTTCACTGTCAGTTGCGGGAATATCCATCAACTCGAATAAGAGTCGCTCGAAATTTGCGATGGCCTGAGCGGCTGCGGTATAGGATAAATTTGCCGCTTTGATGTTGGTATTCTCAACCGCGAGGGATAACAGTTCCCGATCGATCACCCGCAAATGATTCCAATTATCACTGAATTCTTTCAGCAACTTCAATTCTTTTTCTATTTTCGCCGCATCGATCAGGCCTTTCAGTTCATGGTAATCGCGCTCGACGGCATCCGCACTCGCGCGCGATTGCTTGGCAAAGGCTTGCGATTCTTCGTCGGTAATGGCCATGACCGCACTCTTTTTCAGGTCAGTCGATTTTAGAAGATTTATCCTCATCCGGGAGGCAATTTCGATGACCTTTGTCGTGTTGCCCAAGACGGTTCCATACCGGGCATCCTGCTCAAGGAATCTTGAGAAGTATAAAGCCAGCACGGTCAACAGTAGCGCAATGATCAGAGTTAGAGCTATCCGCATGCCGATTCCCGGAGTCTTTCTCCCTGTATTCAGGTCCCTTCGATTGATTTCATCCATATGCAAACCTCTCCCGCCTGACGGATGCTATCTCTTTTAGCTGATGCGAAGCTCCCCGCCCACAGGGCGGGGCTTCCCGGTAAGGAAGTTGTTGTCTGCTTTTATTGCGCCCCTTATCCCCGCCTTCAAGGCGGGGCTTGCGGGTTGCGCTCCCGGTCGATGATCTTGTCGTGTGAGCCGGGTGAAGATTCTCTCCCTGCCGGGGATGACTCCTCCCAGGTTTGCAAGGCGGCATACGCCTGCTGGGCGTCGGCGGCCGACTGCAGGGACCGGGAGAGGAGACGATTCTGGAGGGTGCGGGCAGCGAGAGCAAGAAGCTGCACCTGGATCACCGGTTTATCGAAAGGTGACAGGCTCAAAAAAACGTACTCCACCGGCTTTTCCACGGCGATGTCCGGGACGCCTCCCCGTGTCAGCCCCAGGACGACCAGCGGATTTTCGAGTCCCGCGATCCGGGCATGGGGAAAAGCCACCCCTTCGTTGAAGAATGTGCTCCCCTCGGCCTCGCGCTCCCGGATGGCCCGCAAGGCTCTGTCCCGAAGAGCTGTGTCGGTCGTGACGGTCCAAATCAATGCGGCAAGAACCTTCTCCTTGTCGACCGGCTCAAGCCAGATGACGATCTTCGAGGCATCCAGTAATGAACTAAGCGTAAGCTGCTTTGTCTGCGGAGGGGGGGAAGCCTTCTCGATTGGCGGCGGAATCTGCTCCGTTGCCGCAGGCGTCTGCTGAAATGTACTCGGTTCGTAATGCCGCGTATCCAGAACGACGATGGTCATCCCCCGGGCCTCTTCCATCAGCCTCTCCGGGATGCTCCTGCGGCCGATGATCCGTTTCCAGAAGGGAACGGGCGCAGGATATCCCAGCACGATGTGGCCGACCCGATATTCATGGGCAAAACGGAGGACGGTGGCGACGATATCCTCCCCTTTGTAGGTGAAGACCATCGCGCCGAGTTCCTTGGCCAGGGTCAGTGTGCCGGACAGCAGCCGCTGGGTCCGGCTGTCGATCACCGTAGCTTCCTCCGCCGGTGTCTGCACATAGATGGCATACCAGTTCCGGTTGAGCTTTCCGGCCAGCCGCGAGGCGTATCGGAGCAGCTTCTCGCTGTTGGGCCCCTGGGAACTCAGGCAGACCAACACCTGGTCGGGCGTCACGCCTCCCCCCTCCTCCGGGGTTTCGTGCCGTCGCAGATCGAGCTGGGCGGCCATCTCCCGGAGGGTCAGCTCCCGGAGGTTCTCCAGGTGCGAGGCCTGGAAGAAGTTTGAGAGCGCGGTCCCGATCCTCTCGGCCGGATAGACCTTCCCCTCCCGAAGGCGCTCCTGCAGATCCTCCGGCGTAAGATCCACGTTGACAATCTGGTCCGCCTCGGCAAGGACGCTGTCGGGCAATCGTTCCCGAACCTTTACCCCGGCGGCCCGCTCCACCGTGTCGTAGAGGCTCTCCAGATGCTGGACGTTCATCGTCGTGATGACATGGATTCCGGCCGCAAGCAGGTCCTGAACGTCCTCGTACCGCTTGGCGTTCCGGCTCCCCGGGATATTGGTATGGGCCAACTCGTCCACGAGGACGACCTGGGGATTGCGTCGCAGGACGGCACCCACGTCCATTTCCTCCAGGGCGATGCCCCGGTAGAGCTGGCTCCGCAGGGGTATAACCTCCAGCCCCTCGATCAACCTCGCCGTATCCGCACGGCCGTGCGTCTCCACGAGGCCGATGACTGCGTCGATACCGTCCTCCTTGAGCTTGTGTCCCTCCTGGAGCATCTGCCATGTCTTGCCGACCCCCGCCGCGTACCCGAGATACACCTTGAGCCTGCCCCGCCGGGAGCGACGGATCATCCTCAGAAAGGCATCGGCCCTGCTATCGGTCATCGGGGTCCCCTCTCTTGGTCCAGATCGAGGTTCAGCATCAGGACATTGACCCGTGGCTCCCCCAGGATCGCCAAAGTGCGTCCTTCCGTATGGGCCGTGATCCTCCCCCGGAGGGTTTCCTCACTGAGCCCGCGGGCCTCGGCAACCCGTCTGGCCTGCATTAATGCGTTCGAGACACTGATATGTGGATCCAGACCACTGGCCGACGCCGTCACCGCATCCACCGGAATCGCGCCCCCCGGAGCAAGCTTATTTTCGGCACGGTAGGCGGCCGCTCGCTCTCGAACCGCAGCAATCAGTTTCTGGGATGTCGGCCCCAAGTTGCTTCCTCCGGAGGAGGAGGCGTCATAGCCGCCTCCCGCTGCCGAGGGGCGCGGATGGAAATACGAGGGCCCGGTAAAACCCTGCGCGAGCAGGGCCGAACCGGCCACGGTCCCGCCGGCCCGGACGAGGGATCCCCCGGACTGGCGCGGGAAGAGCGCTTGGCCGGCGGACCAGACCAGCAGCGGGTAAATCCCGCAAACCAGGACCGCCAGCGCCAGAACCGCCGTTAGCGAGATCCGCAGTTGCACGAAAAATTCTTTCATTTTGAACACCCTCCGCATGACCAACGGAATGTTATCATAAAACAGGGATCGGTTATCCAGCAAATATTCTCACACGAGCCCCCAGGCACCGATCAGAAGATCGATCAGCTTGATCCCCGCGAAGGGGGCAATGAGCCCTCCCAGACCGTAGATCAGAAGGTTCCTCCGCAGCAGGGCGGCCGCCCCCAACGGCCGGAACGCCACCCCCCTGAGGGCCAGGGGGATCAGGGCGACGATGATCAGCGCGTTGAAGATGACGGCGGAGAGGATCGCGCTCTCGGGGGAGTCCAGTCCCATGACGTTGAGCGGGGCGATGACCGGAAAGAGCCCGATCAGCATCGCCGGAATGATCGCAAAGTACTTCGCAACGTCGTTGGCGATGCTGAAGGTGGTGAGCGCCCCGCGTGTCATCAGCATCTGTTTGCCGATCTCCACGATCTCGATGAGCTTCGTCGGGTTGGAGTCGAGATCGACCATGTTGCCCGCCTCCTTGGCCGCCTGCGTGCCGGTGTTCATCGCCACCCCCACATCGGCCTGGGCCAGGGCGGGGGCGTCATTGGTCCCGTCGCCGGTCATCGCGACCAGGTGACCGGCCGCCTGCTCCTTCCGGATCAGGGAGAGCTTGTCTTCGGGCCTCGCCTCGGCCAGATAGTCGTCCAGACCGGCTTCCCGGGCGATCGCCGCCGCGGTGAAACGGTTGTCCCCGGTGATCATGACCGTCCGGATTCCCATCGCCCGGAACCGTTCGAAGCGGTCCTTCAATCCTCCCTTGACAATGTCCTTCAGATGGACGACCCCCAGGATGCGCCCTTCCTCGGCGACGACCAGCGCCGTCCCCCCGGAACGGGAGAGGCTGTCGACCGCGGCGTTCACTTCCGCAGGGAAATCCCGACCGGCAAACTCCCGGATGGCGCTGGGGGAGCCCTTGCGGATCCGCCGCGCCCCGAGATCGACACCGCTCATCCGGGAATGGGCCGAGAAGGGGATAAATTTCACCTGGGCCATTTCCGAAATCGGGCGGCCCCGAAGGCCGTACTGTTTGGCCAGAACGACGATGCTCCGGCCCTCCGGCGTCTCGTCGGCGAGCGACGAAAGCTGCGCCGCGTCGGCCAGCTCCTGTACGCTGACACCCGTGGCAGGGGTGAATTCCGCCGCCTGGCGGTTGCCGAGGGTGATCGTCCCCGTCTTGTCCAGCAAAAGGACGTCCACGTCCCCCGCCGCCTCCACGGCCCGGCCGCTCATTGCCATCACGTTCTTCTGGACCAGACGGTCGATCCCCGCGATGCCGATCGCGCTCAGGAGCCCGCCGATCGTCGTGGGGATGAGACAGACCAGCAGGGCGACGAGCACGGTGACGGAAAAGGAGATGCCCGAGTAGAGTCCGAAGAACTTCAGGGTGAGGATGACGGTCAGAAAGATGACCGTCAGGGCCGCAAGCAGGATCGTCAGCGCGATCTCGTTGGGGGTCTTTTGGCGCCTGGCCCCTTCCACCAGGCCGATCATCCGGTCCATGAAGCTCTCCCCGGGATCGGCCGTCACCGCGATCCGGATCCGGTCCGAGAGCACCCGGGTCCCCCCCGTGACCGCGCTTCGGTCTCCCCCGGCCTCCCGGATTACCGGGGCGGATTCCCCCGTGATCGCCGATTCGTCCACCGTGGCCACCCCCTCGATGATCTCCCCGTCCGCGGGGATGATCTCACCGGCAACGACGACCACGACGTCGCCCTTTCGGAGAACCTCCGCCGGAACCTGCTCTAAGGCGCCGTTGGCCAGAAGGCGGTTGGCAACGGTTCGAGTCCGCGATTTGCGGAGGGCATCGGCCTGGGCCTTGCCCCTTCCCTCCGCCATCGCCTCCGCGAAATTGGCGAAGAGGACCGTGAACCAGAGCCAGACAGCAATCTGGATGCCGAAGGAGAGCGATTCGTTCGGCGAGCGGAACAAAAGCCCCGCGGTGGTGACCAGGGCGCCGACCTCGGTGACGAACATGACGGGGTTATTGACCATCACCCGGGGGTTCAGCTTCACAAATGACGCGGCGGCGGCCCGGGCAATAATCCGGCGGTCAAACAGGGAATGGTGTTCAGCGGGCATGATATTGCTCCTTATTCCAGGGTCAGTACAGCGTTCCCGACGCCGTCAGGATGAAATGCTCCACAATCGGCCCCAGGGCCAGAGCGGGCAGGAAGGTCAATGCCCCCACGATCAGCACGGTTCCGATCAGGAGGATGAGAAAGGTGAAACCGGAAACGGGGAAACTTCCCGCATGCGGGGGCACCTGCTTCTTTTGCGCCAGGTTCCCCGCCAGGGCCAAAACGGGGATAATCACGAAGAAGCGGCCCACAAGCATGGCCAGCCCCAGGGTTGTGTTCATCCAGACTGTGTTGGCATTCAGACCCGCGAAGGCGCTCCCATTGTTCCCGACCGCCGACGAATAGGCGTACAGAATCTCGGAGAGCCCGTGCGGCCCCTTATTGGCGAGCCCCGCCGTTCCCCAGGCGCTCACAGCCGCCCAGGCCCCGAATCCCAGGATGCTCATGCACAGAATGAGGACGGTTAGGGCACTGAGCTTGACGTCATAAGCTTCGATCTTTTTTCCCAGATATTCCGGGGTGCGTCCCACCATCAGCCCCGCCAGAAAGACGGTCAGGATCACGAAGATCAGCATTCCGTAAAGCCCCGACCCGACTCCTCCAAAGATGACCTCCCCCAACTGGATGTTGATCAGGGGGATCAGCCCTCCCAGGGGGGTGAAGGAGTCGTGCATGGCGTTCACCGCACCGCAGGAGGCATCGGTCGTCACCGTGGCGAAGAGCGCCGATGCGAAGATCCCGAAACGGACCTCCTTGCCCTCCATGTTCCCGCCCGCGGGATCAAGACCCAGGGCCGTCAGGCGGGGGTTCCCCATCGCCTCGGCCTGCCAGCAGATCAGGATACCGGCCAGAAAGAGAACGGTCATCGCGCCCCAGACCGTCCATCCGTGGCGGCGGTTCCCCACCATCCGGCCGAAGTACCAGGTCAGTCCCGAAGGGATGAGGAATATGGAGAGGATCTGAATGAAATTCGCCAGGGGTGTCGGGTTTTCATAGGGATGGGCGGCATTGGCGTTCATGAACCCGCCGCCGTTGGTCCCCAGCATCTTGATCGCCGCCTGGGAGGCCAGCGGCCCTTGGGCGATGACCTGGGTTTCCAGCTTCTTCTCCACCAGGACGGGACGGCCGGCGGCGTCCGGGACCGGCTTGCCGAGACTGTCATGCTGTGGGACCCGGACCGTGTAAGGCTCGACCAGCCGGGCCGTCTCATACGGCTTGAAATTCTGGATTGTCCCTTGGGAAATCAGGAAAATGGCGAAGACCAGACAGAGGGGCAAAAGCAGGTAGAGATTCACCCGGACCAGATCGGTCCAGAAATTCCCGATCGTTGCCGCCGTCCGTCGGGCAATTCCCCGGGTGAGGCTCGCCGCGACAGCGATCCCCGTCGCAGCGGAAACGAAGTTGTGGTAGGCAAGCCCCACCATCTGCGAAAAATAGGAGAGGGTCACCTCCCCGCCATAGCCTTGCCAGTTCGTGTTCGTGGTGAAGCTGACCGCCGTGTTGAAGGCCAGATCGGGGCTCATCGGGCCGAATCCCTGGGGGTTGAGCGGCAGCAGATGCTGAAGGCGCAAGATGGCATAGGTGAACAGAAGCCCCGCAAGGCTGAACAGGACCAAGGATGTGGTGTACTGCTGCCAGCCCTGTTCACTTCCCGGATCGATCCCAAGAAGTCTGTAGATCAGACGCTCCAGAGGTTTCACCACCGGATCGAGAAAGGTCCGCGCTGCTGGATCCAGGACGCGGACGAGATAAAGCCCCATCGGTTTCGTCAGAAGCGCCAGGAGGCCGATGAACAGGGCCAGTTGCAGCCATCCGAAGATATCCGTCATCTTGCAACCTCTCTAAAATTTCTCGGGCCGGATGACGGCCACGAGAAGATAGACGATCAGGGCCATCCCGATCAGACCAACGATGAATTCCCACATGGTCAAAACCTCTCACAGATTTATTTCATCATATCCGGCGGCGCACCGCGATTTGCCGAATCCCGTATAACAGGGCGGCTGCGACAAAGAGCAACGCAGCGATCATGCCCCTTTGCAGATTCACCGCATGAGGCACCGGATAACCCGGCCGGATGATCTCCAGGGACGAGGCGTGGATGTCCATGTCTCCCCCGTGATCCCTGCAGACCGCATGGAACACCCCGGTCACCCTGACGATGTCCCCATCGTGCTTGAAATCACCGAAGAAGCGGATCTTTTTGGCCAGTTCGGCGGACACCCAGACCGCATGGCCGCCGTTGTATCCCCCCAGGACGGCCCCCTCCTCGATGTTCTTCTCCATGTAGGCGTCATCATTGAGATGGAGCCAGGCCATTTTTCCCCGAACCATGCTCTCCCCGATCGCCTCGCCCTTGAAGGCAACGATCCGCCCGTTCCAGAGATTGGCGTTTTCCACCAGCGTTGCGCTGTTCACCTCGATCCCCGCAGGGGTATCCCCGGCAGGAACGGAATAGGCCGGGTTGACGCCGATCCGGTGGCCGGGGGGCTGGCTTTGGGCCGTTCCCGAAAGGATGGAAAGAAGCATGGCCATGGCCATGCAAAAGCCCGTCATCCCCGCGGCCGCCCCGTGAATCCGTATCATCATCGAGTATCCCTGTTTTCCCATATACCCGGCCCGTCTCACCTTCCCCGCAGCAGCGCCACGACATAGCCCATCAAGGCGAAGACGCTCATGAACTCCAGCCGTCCGGCCCACATCTCGAAGATGTAGACGATCTTCATGGGGGCGGGCATGGAGGGGTTCGCCACCCCGCAGGAGAGGCCCGTATTGGACCCGGCCGAGACGGAATCAAACAGCGCCTCAACCAGGTCATAGCCATAATAAACCCCGACGAGGGTCCCTAAGGCATAGATGCCGATGTACGAAAGAACGATCATCATGGCCGTGCGGACGGTCTGGTCGTCCAGCACGCGGGTCGTGATGTGATGCCACTTTATCGCCACCCGCGCGCTTTCAGGAGAGATCATGCGGCGCACATCCTGCATGAGGGACTTGAAGATGATGCCCATGCGAATGCCCTTGAAGCCGCCGCCGGTGGAACAGGCGCTGGCGCCGATCGCCATCGCCAGGGTCACACCGAGCATGGCCAGCGGTCCCCACTGCCGGACAAACGTCCGCGAGTAGATGGTGCCGAATCCCGTGGTCGTATGGCCGCTGGCGACCTGGTAGAACATCTTCCGGAAGAGCGCCATCGTGTCGGGATAAACGTCGAGCGCCATGAGTCCGGCAGTGGTGATCAGCATCGCCAGCGTGACGGTGATAAAAAAGGATATGATTTCGATGTTCTTCCTGATTTCGGATTTGTCTCCCGTCCAGACGGCCCAGTGGAGGGCGAAGTTGAAGGAGCCGCCGATGAAGATGATCGCACAGATCATCTCGTAAACCAGCGAATGGTAGTACATCGTGTTGTAGGATTGGGGGGCGAATCCGCCGGTAGACCAGCCGGCCATGAAGATCCAGAGGGCGTGAAGCCCCCCTCTCACGTAACCCTGCCCCAGCCAAACGCCTACGATCCACAGCGCCAGGGAGCCGACGACCAGATAGGTCAGCGAGACCAGCCAGATCGCCCGCGCCGTTTGAATGACGTTCGGCATGAGGCGCTCGTCCTTCCCCTCCCCCACATAGACCTTGTAGGCGCCCGCTGTTCCACGGAACAGGAAGGTCAGCGCGATCACGATGATCCCCTGCCCCCCCGCGTAGGTCAGGACATGGCGCCACATGTTCAGGCCATGGCTGATATGGTCGAGATCCTGGAGAAGGAACATGCCGGTGGTGGTATAGCCGCTCATGACGTCGAACATCGCGTCGAGGTAGGATCCGAAATGGCCGGACAGCCAGTGTGGAATGGCGCCCAGCGCCGTGGCCACGAACCAGGAAAAACTCGCCACCACCAAGCCATGGGACCAGTTCAAGTCCCGCCTGGTCTGGCACAATGCCTCCATGCCGAGGCCGAACACCAGGCAGGCGCCGATGCCGATGAGAAACTCGATGGCCGGATTCCACTCGCCGAAGCAGAGGGCCGTGGCCAGCGGAATCAGCATCAGCAATCCCACCCCGATGATCACCTTCCCGGTGTACAGGCAGATGACCTTAAAGTCGCTCAGTCGCGGTCGTATAATCACATTTCCCCCTGGGGCGTTGATAACAATTCAAAGCGGACCGTCATCGGGGAATCATGAGTCCGAGGCCCGAGATGACATAGGCGATGACCATGAGCATCCCGACGGCTGCCGATTCAACCGCGATTCCGACAAGATAATGGATGTAATTCCCGGGCTTCCCCAGGTTGAGGTATTCGGATTTGTTGGCGGACATGACTTAAGACTCCTTCCATTTTTTAGCGGCCCATCAGGAGCCGGCGTAGTTCATCTTCCCGTTCGATGGGCGTCACGGCGATCACCCGGTCGCCGGCGGCCATCACCGTATTCCCCCGCGGGACAATCACCTTTTCCCCCTGGATCACGGCCACGAGCACCGTATTTTCCGGCAGTTTCAGCTCCGACACCTGGTTGTTGCACACCTTGCAGTGCTCCTCCGGAAGGGTCATCTCCACCAGGGCCAAACGGCCCTTCTTCAGGACATGGAGGGTGGATACCGCTCCGGCGGACATCTCCTCTTCGATCAGGCGGCTGATGACCGTGGTTGCGGAAATGGCCTCTATCCCGAGCGCTGTGAAAATGTGTTCGTTTTTAGGGCTGTTCACACGGGCGATCGTACGGGCGACGTTAAACCGCACCTTCGCCAACTGGCAGGAAACGAGGTTGGCCTCGTCCTCTCCGGTCACCGCCACAAAGACCTCCGCATGCCCTACCCCCGCATCCTCCTGAAATTTCACATCGCATCCGTCCCCCTCGATCAAGAGGACATCGGTGGGAAGCTCCTCGGTCAACTTATTCACCACTTCCTCTCGCTTCTCGATGATGGCCACGTGATGCCCCTTGTCGGCAAGCGCCCGGCCGAGGTAGGAACCGACTTTCCCCCCCCCGTTGATCACGATGTACATTCCTTCAGGCCTTTCTCATGTATTTTTTGATCGCCCCGTGCGATTCGTTCTTGATGATCGCCAGGATCGTGTCGCGTTCCTTCAGGATGGACTCCCGCCAGGGAATGAACGTGGCGCCGTCGCGCGTCACAAGGCAGATGCGGAACTCGTTGGGAATCTGGACTTCGATCACCTTCTTGTTGTCCACCTGGGAGCTCGCGATAAACTCGATCAGCTCCGCGTCGCCGCGCATGACCAGATGGTGGCCGTGTCCCTCCACCAATCTTTCCAGGACGCTCTGGGCCACCATGGTCGTCGCGCAGACATAATCCAACCCGAGCTGCTGAAAGGTACTTTCCCGCTCCGCATTGTAAAGCCTCGCCACCACCTTGGGGACCCTGTAGATCCGGGAAGCCACCTCCGCGGCCATCATGTTGGAGTTGTCCTGATCGGTCACCGCGGCGAAGGCGTCGCATTTCTCGATCCCCGCCTCCCGGAGAACCTCCTCATCGAACCCGTAGCCGGTGATCTTGATGCCGTTGAACGCGGACCCGAGACGTTTGAAGGCGTCCGGGTTCTTGTCGACGATGATCACATCATGCCCCTCGGTGGACAGAAGAACGGCCAACTGCGCACCCACATCCCCGCAACCCACAACGATAACGTACACGAAACCTCTCCTTTACACCGTTGGTTCAGCCGGGCAGTCACCCCTCCGGAGGGTGAAAGAAAAGGTCGTCCCCTTCCCTTCCAGGCTTTCCACGTTGATCTTCCCGCCATGCGCCTCGACGATCTGCTTGGCGATGGCCAGTCCCAGACCCGCGCCCGTCTCCGATTTCTGCTCGGGCACCCGGAAAAAATGTTCGAAAATCCGCTGGAGAAATTGATGGGGGATCCCGCTGCCCGTATCGGAGACGGAAAAACGGACCATGCGTTCATCCGCCTCCGCCGAGACCGTGATCCGCCCCCCGGGCGTCGTATAGCGGAGTGCGTTGGACAGAAGGTTGGCAAAGACGTGGCCGATCTGGCCGGCATCGGCGCAGACCATCGGCAGATCGTCGGGAAGCTTGGTCTCCATTTCCACACCGCAGTCCTGGGCCGCCCTGTGGAAGGGGGCTACCGCCTCCGTCACCAGCGTTGCGGGGGAGACATCCTGAAAGTCCATCTCCAAACGGCCGGACTCCATGCGGCTGATGTCCAGCAGGCTCGCCAGGATGCCGTGCAAAGCATCGCTTTCATCCCGGGCCGTCAGGAGGAGTTCCACCTGTTTTTCAGTCAGGGGCCCGACCTTCTCCTCCAGCAGCAGGTGGATGGCCATGCGGATCGACGTCAGCGGGGTTCGGAGCTGGTGGGACACCGTCGAGACGAGGTTGCTTTTCATCTCCTCCATGCGGCGCGGTTCCGTCACATCCTTCAGGATCAGGACCACCCCTGTCAGTTGTCCGTCCCGGTTACGGATGGGCGCGGCATCGAAGGAGAAATAGTGTTCCCTCCCATGCACGAACCGCTGAAGGACCTTTTGCCTTTTGCCGAGGTGGTCGGGAACGTCGGCAACAACACTCTGAAACAAATCCGATAGTTCACCGTACGGCAGATCCCTGAGGCGGGTTCCCGAGTGGATTCCGAACAGATTTCGGGCGGTTTCCGTCGATATCTCGACCTTTCCGTCCGGATCCAGGATCGCCACGGCTTCGGACAGGCTATCGAGGGTCTCCTGAGTCGCCTGTTGGGTGCGGCTCAGTTTTGCCTGGTCGCTGCGGCGGAATTCGCGGAGACTGGCGGCCATGTCGTTGAACGCCTCCGACAACCGACCGATCTCGTCGTGGGAACCGGTTCGCACCACGAGATCCAGGTTTCCCCCCCGGATCTCCTCGGCGGAACGAATCAGGCGACTGATGGGCCGCAGGATCCATCTGCCCGTAAAGAAGATAAAGGCCACGGCAATCAGAATACCGAAAGTGAGGAGAACGTACATCCGATGGCCGGCGATGGCGGCCTGCCTTCTGGCTTTTTCGTTGGCCTCGTTCATGTTGCTCTGATTCATCCGCAGGATCTCATCCGCCGTGTCTTTGGCTTGCTCAAACAGCGGCTGAACCTCCCTGAAGAAAAGCTCCAGGCGGGTCTTTTGAAGCGGGGAGGGCCCCATCACGCCGTGCAGGGCCGTCCGGTAACGGGCGAAAAGGTCCTTGAGGGCCGTGGCCTTCTCCCCCTCCCCCGGCACGGTGATGTTGCCCAGTTCGACCTTAAGGGCTTTCTCGAACCGCTCTTCGTTCGTACGGATCAGGACCTCCCCTTCCCCGCCATATCCCAGGAGGACGAAGAGGATGCCGCTGTCCATGCGCTCCAGGGCCTCCTTCATCTCCTGACAAGCCACTACACTTTGGTAGTTCTCGCGCAGGATCACGTCGACGGATTGCCCGAGTTCCTGAAACTGGACGATGCTCTGGCCGCCGATAATCAGGATGATCAGCAGCAACCCCCCAAACCCCAAAGAAAGCTTCTGGCGCAGTCCGACCATGATTTTTTATCCTCCCCGGGGGGACTTGAGCAAGGACTGTGCCGGGAAATGATATTCGTATCTAACGAATTATGTTTCTTTTTTGTTGAACAGGGCGGGGCGATCCCTTGCAGCTCGCAAGAGCGCCGCCTGGACAGGTTGCAGGATGCAATGTTTTTTCGTTTATCCTGTTGATGCGCCCTTTCTGAAAGTGAGCATCCAATATTTTTGCCGGACAGGCACCCTTTCAATCGTTATTCCTTGGTATCGCATGAAGGATTTGTTATGATACCGGCAATGATTTCAGGATCGTCTACTCTGGACTTTTTGACGAATGGGGTGATGAAGGAATGATGGTGAAGCCATGGGCGCTGTGAAACGGGTTTTTGCCACCCTGGGACTTTTCCTTTTCTTATGCCCCGGTGCGGCGGTTCATGCCCAGGAAAAAATGGACACCTATCCTCCCTTTGCGCCCGGCTACATCTCGATCAAGGTTTTTGACCACCAGTCGCGCTTCGTGGGACGGCTCCTGCCCGAGAAAAGATATTGGGCCTCCATCGACCAGATTCCCCTTTTCCTGCAAAATGCCCTGCTGGCCATTGAAGACTCCCGTTTTTACGAACACGGGGGAATCGACCTGCGCGGCTTAACCCGCGCCCTGGTCAAGGACGTGATCAAAGGGAGAATGGCCGAGGGGGGCTCGACGATCACCCAGCAGTTGATCAAGAATAAATATTTATCCGGCAAAAAAACCATCCAACGAAAGTTCAATGAAGGCCTCCTGGCCCTGGAATATGAACGCAAATACACCAAGAAGCAGATTCTGGAGATGTATTTCAACGAGGTCTACTTCGGGAACGGTGCCTGGGGTATCGTCCAGGCCGCCCGCCTTTATTTCGACAAGTATCCGCAGGAATTGACCGAGGCCGAGTGCGCCCTTCTGGCGGGGGTTCCCAAGGCGCCGGCTCGCTACAACCCCCTGGGAAAACCCGCAACCACCCGCGATCGGAAGAACCTCATCCTCAAACGCATGGCGGAGCTCAAGATGATCACCCCCGTCCAGGGAAAAAAGCTGCGAGTCCAACCCATATCCGTGGTGCAACCCGGGGAAGCCTCGTATTACCTGGCCCATATCCGCAACAAATTGATCGAACGGTATGGAGCGGAAATCATCGAACGGGGGGGACTGGAAGTCACCACAGCCATGGATCTGAACCTCCAGAGACTCGCCGAGCGGGTTCTGCGCGAAGGCGTCAGACGGATTTCCCCCCAGATCCAGGGGGCACTGCTGTCCCTGGACCCTCATACCGGGGATGTTCTGGCAGTGGCGGGAGGAACCGATTTCAAGCAAAATCCATATAACCGCGCCTTTTTTGCCAAGCGACAGCCCGGCTCGGCCATCAAGCCCCTGATTTATGCCGCCGCCCTCGAAAAAGGGTTTACCGCCGGCAGCATCTGGAATGACGACCCGGTTGCCTACCCCCGAAACGAGTATGAAACCTGGGAACCCCGGAACTACGGGAATGAGCGTTACGGGAATCTGCCTCTCCGGCAGGCCCTGGCTTACTCGGACAACATCATCACGGTCAAATTGCTGGAGGCGATCGGGGTTCCCAATTTCGTTCGTTTTGCCGGAACACTGGGGCTCTCCCTGCGCTCACCGAACGACCTCTCCCTGGCCCTGGGAACCGATGAGGTCACCCTGAGCGACCTGATGCTTGCGTACGCCCCCCTGGCCAACGGCGGCGCGCGGCCCGAACCCAGGACCATCGTCCGCATTTATGAGCGGTACCAAAACAACTGGACGGAGATTCCCCCCGCGGCCAACCCGGTCCTTTCCCCGGCCATCGCCTATGTCACGACCTCGATGCTCAAGGACGTCCTGGTATACGGCACCGCCAAATCGCTTCGCAGCTTCAGTCGGGAACGCCCGGCCGCCGGGAAGACCGGGACCACCGATGATTACCGGGATGCTTGGTTCATCGGCTACACGCCCCAGATGATCACCGGCGTCTGGACCGGTTACGACAAACCCAAACCCATGGGGAGAGGTTTCACCGGCGGGGCGATCTGCGCACCCATCTGGGGACGGTTCATGCGCACGGCACTGGCCGACAAACCGGCCGTCGATTTCCCGAAGCCCGATTCGGCCGTATCCGTCCTGATCGATCCGGCAACGGGCGATCTGGCCACTTCGGAATGCCCTAAAAAACAGGAGGAATTCTACGTCGCGGGGACGGAGCCTGCCGAGTACTGCCCGGACCACGGGGGACTCAACCTTGCACCCGCATCACCGGCACCGACACCTGAGCCGCTGCCGACAAACGACCCCTCTCTTCCGCCCCATCATCAGCAGATGAATTGACCCGGAATCCGGCATCACCGGACCACAATTTTCTTCAATCACTCCTTGGCACTGCGGATTGATGATCTCCGCGGCAAGCCGCGGGGAATGCGCTCGCGGGCGGATTCAAAGCATGCATGCACCGGATGAACTTTTATGAGAGACGGTACTGCTTGCGGCGGCGCCAGAGGGTGGCCTGGTCGATGCCGAGGATGTCGGCCGCCTCCTGAAGGGATCGGGCGTCGGTCAGGACGCGCCGGATGTGCTCCTCTTCGATCCGGTCGAGGCGCAGGGGGTCTCCCAGCCGGATCGACCGATCAGCGGTACGCAGGTTCTCCGGCAGGTGATGCACGTCGATTCTCTCCCCCCGGCAGAGGATGACGGCCCTTTCGATGACGTTTCGCAACTCGCGGACATTTCCGGGCCAGCCGTAATGCCGCAGGATGTCGATTGCCTCTGCGGTGAAACCCGCCACGGCCCGGTGGCAGCTCCGGCCGAAGAAGACCACGAGGCGCTCGGCCAGCGAAACCAGGTCCTCCGGCCGCTCCCGCAGCGGGGGAAGCGTAATCTGGATCACGTTGAGCCGATAGTAGAGATCCTCCCGGAACCGGCCCTCCATCAAGGCCTTTTCCAGGTCGACGTTCGTCGCCGCGATGATCCTCACGTCGGCCCGGCGCGTCACGTAGTCGCCGAGGCGCTCGTATTCCTTGTCCTGGACGAACCGGAGGAGCTTCGGCTGGAGGGAGAGGGGAAGATCGCCGATCTCGTCCAGCAGCAGGGTCCCGCCTTCACAGGCACTGATGCGGCCGGGATTGTCGCGGACGGCGCCGGTGAAGGCCCCCTTGGCGTGGCCGAACAGCTCGCTTTCCAGAAGTTCCGGCGACAGGGAGGGGCAGGACAGCACGCTGAAGGGCCGGTTCGCGCGCGCGCTCCAGCCGTGGATGGCCCGGGCCAGGACCCCCTTGCCCGTGCCGCTCTCTCCCCGGAGCAGAAGGGTCGCATCGGAGGGGGCCGCCTCGCGGGCCAGGCTGATGGCGCGCCTCACGATGGGATTGTCGCTGGAAAAGTCCGCCTCGAGGTGCGATCGCCCCAGGTCCTCCCGCAGGGAGGCCACCTTCTGTTCCAGCGAGCGCATCTCGAAGAGCTTGTGGACGGCGAGCTTGATCTGGGCGGGTGTAAAGGGTTTCGGGATGTAGTCGGTTGCCCCCCGTTTGATGGCCTCGATGGCGGTGTCGATCGAGGCGTAGGCTGTGATGACGATGATCCGAAGCCAGGGAGAGGTGTTCAGCAGCGAGGGGATCAGGTCGAGCCCGCTGGCGACGCCCAGACGCAGATCGACGAAGGCGACGTCGAAGGAGCGGCGGGAGGCCTCGGTCAGGGCCTCCTCGGAATTGCCCACCGCAGTCACCCGGTGCCCTTCCGTCTCCAGGCAGACCGACAGTGTCTTGCGGATGTTGGCCTCGTCGTCGACGATCAGGATGGCGAGGGCGGAACCCTTCGGCTGAACCATTTTTATCGCTCCTGGGAAGGCGGTCCTGCAGGCCGGATTGTGTCCTGCACCGGCTGGTTTGGATTCTATCACCGTCTTCACCGCCCCGTCCAGCAGATTCACCGGACGGGATGACAACAACTGTCGTATTCGCCGTTACTTCATCACTGATCTTTGGGCTTTTTGGCGTCCGGCGCCCTGGAATCCGCGTAAGAGGTTTCGAGGGCGAGGGGGGTGGGAAACAGGGAGATGTGTCTCATCCGGAGCAAAGCGCAGGGCGAGTCACGGCGACCGTAGAGGATGATGGATAAATATACCTGCGTTTGTTGTTATTTGCAGGTATTTCTGTCCATGAATAATCTCCGCATGATTTGCGGTTATTACTCCGGCAATTAAATACATACAATTTCATGCCGTACTTGATCCGGCATCCAGTCTAATTCATTCTGGATTCCGGCTTTCGCCGGAATGACGACTTTGGGATGTATTGTTGCCGGAGTAATAAAATGGCAATTATTCACCGCATCGGTCGCTCCATGACACACTCAACGAATTGCCATTGACTTCTATGTCACCTTTATTTATCCTAAAATCAAGAGAAACATTGATGGGTTGGAGGCGTTATGCACAGAACCATAGAAGCTCTATATAAAGATGGGAGGATATGTTAGCCTCTATGAGACCTTTGAAAAACGCGCTGCTTGTCATTGCGAGCGAAGCGAAGCAATCCCATAATCATTCGATAAACCATGAGATTGCCGCGGCGCTTTGCGCCTCGCAATGACAGGAAAAGTAGAAATTCAAAGGTCTCTCTATAATATTACCGACAAACAGCAGAAAGGAGCATCTCATGGGGAAATCACGGGGAATCCGACGGATCGTGACCGGCTCCAACCAGGTGGATGGTGCAGGCGTCAAGTTGGTGCGTGTGATCGGTCGCGCAGATGTCAAGGATTTTGATCCTTTTCTGATGTTAGATGCCTTTGATTCACGGAATCCCGAGGACTACATCAAGGGCTTTCCTTGGCATCCCCACCGAGGTATTGAAACGGTAACTTATCTGATTTCCGGTGACATTGAACATGGTGACAGCTTGGGCAACAAGGGTCACATTTTAGATGGCGGTTGTCAGTGGATGACCGCCGGGAGCGGAATCATCCATCAGGAAATGCCGCAAGTCGCCGGGCGGATGTTGGGGCTCCAACTTTGGCTGAATCTGCCGCGCAAGGATAAATGGACATCTCCTCAATATCGCGACATCACCGTGGCCCTGATTCCCAAAGTGCAAGAAGAGAGCAGTACAGTGGGCATAATCTCCGGGACCTACGGCAAAAAGCAAGGTGCAACCCAGGGCGATTATGTGCCGGCCCTTCTGCTGGATATTGACCTGAAACCAGGCGCGCAATGGCGACTGACTGTCGATAGTGCTTCCACCCTGTTCATCTACATTGTGCAAGGCGAAGGATTTTTCAATTCTGCCTCACAGCGAGTGGAAAGCCACCGAGCGATTCTCTTCGGCGAAGGCGATGAATTTGAGGTTCAGGCAGGGCGAGAGGGTATACGCTTTGTACTTTTCTCTGGTAGGCCGCTGCGGGAACCGATCGCCTGGGGCGGGCCCATTGTGATGAATACTCGGGAGGAATTACAACAGGCCTTTGCCGAAATCGACGATGGCACTTTTATCCACTCAACCAAAACAGGAAAGAGTCTATAACCCAGGGCCAAAAGATGACCTGCACTATAGTATCTTTTGGAAATGAAGGGGCATGTTGTTCAAGAACATTCATAGGAGATTGTCATGAGCAAATATAAAATCGCTGTTATCGTTGGGAGCCTTCGTAAAGATTCATTCAACCGCAAGCTGGCCTATGCCATCGTGAAATTGGCGCCGCCAGACTTCACGTTCAGGCAGGCGCAGATCGGCGACCTGCCACTTTACAACCAGGACGACGACGTGAATCAGGCGGAATCGGTCAAACAGTTGAAAAACGAAATCAGGGAGGCTCAGGGGCTTCTGTTCGTTACGCCCGAATACAACCGTTCGATCCCCGGTGTCCTCAAAAACGCGATCGACCATGCTTCTCGTCCCTATGGCCAAAACGCTTGGGTGGGAAAACCGGCCGGCATTCTGGGCGCTTCGATCGGTGTCATTGGCACGGCAATGGCACAGCAGCACTTGCGAAACGTCCTCGCTTTTCTGGATGTACCGACACTTGCTCAACCCGAAACATTCATTCATGCCAAAGACGGTTTATTTGACGAGTTCGGCAACATTGGGACAGACAGCAAACAATTCCTACAGAACTGGATGGATCGGTACGTCGCATGGGTGAAGAAGCACGTGGACTGATGCTGTAAATGAATAGACCCAATATAATTGATGAACTCGCAAAAAGTTGCCGCTCTTGTCATTGCCAGGAACGCAGTGACGAAGCAATCTTGTGATATCAATATCTTGAAATACATGAGATTGCTTCGCTTCGCTCGCAATGACAGCATTTTTTAACTTTTCACGGTGTCGTCAATTTTTACAAAGCGGGATCTGCCACAAACTGCCACAAAACCATGTTACAAAACCATTGACGGGAGAAATAAAATATGGTTCACATATACACTTTTTTGAATTACAGCGAAACCGTCACGGATTCGCAGATTCCTTTCCGCATGATCGTTAATGGTTTTGGGGTAGGGAATGACCGGAACGAAAGCACCACTCAAAATAATTCCTACAAATCGCTGCGGATCGATCCCGGGAGGGGCGGATACGCATCATTCTTCTCTCTCCTGTTGCCAGGATCATACGACAAAACGAGCATCAAGCCACACGTTCCGCCATTCATCGGCTGCACACTTGCCGGAAGCCGGCTCCGACATTCAGAAGGTGCAAGAACTTCTCGGCCACGAAGATGTGGATACGAACTATGGTCTATACCCATGTACTCAATCGCGGGCCATCTGACGTTCAAAATCCCGTCGATGACTTGTGATGTGGCATTTATAAGGACCAGTATAATCATAGTTCCCGTGACTCCGTCGCCGAGATTAACCGACACATCACATAGAGAAAGAAGATGATATTTACAGTTTTAACTCAATCAAATTCCAAGGAGGACATAGATGAAAAAAACATTGTATGCAATTGTAGTATTATTGATAATCGGATCTTATGGATGTGCAACCAGATCCGGCACAAAAATATCATTATGGCCGCCTGATGCAGACATCCCGAAAAAAAGTATCAGCATAGTCATTGGAAATGTGAATTATAATGTTAATTTTAGAGGGATTTTGACTGGGATAGTCACCGAGGATGATATCTCTAGCATCGGCAAAGAACAGACTTTCAAGGCTTATCGCGAATCCGGTTTATTCTCAGAGATTATAACTGAACCAACTCAAGCTGACCTTCAGGAAATAAATATTTCTTATACGTATGAGGGGGCGGGTGCGGGTGTGCTTATCATGCCAGTATCGCTTTTGTCATTCACGATTATTCCGATGCCAACGAGGGAATATGATGTTGTTGTTGTGACAAAAATGAAAGACAAAGAAGGTAATCTGCTCGGCGAAATTCATAAATCAGAGAAAGGAACAGTATGGTGGGGGATTTCTGCACTTTTGGGCAAGCTTTCCAATTCTCCCCGATCCGTCATTACGTCAGCTTTGTATGATATATCTTGTGCCACGGTTTATGAAGCTTATGAGAGGGGGTTGTTATCTAAAAATGTCCAACATTAGATATAACGTTACATTGACATTTATTTTATTATTTTTGACCGGATGCTCTATCCCTTTAACAACGGCACGTCTTGAGAACCCTGAATTAGGATTGACGCGAGAACTAGGATATCAAATTCAAAAAAGCTTAAGCGAATATTATGATTTACGTTTAAATAGTTATCCAACGTTAGAGCTATGGATTGGAGATTATAAGGCGGAGTTTGAAGGAATAAAATCTGAAGTCTTACTCAAGCAAGTTGAGGTGTTAGAAAATAAGGGCGAAATATATGGGGTATGTAAAAAGAAATTATATGATGCTGCAAAGAAAATGGGTGATACATGTGTTATAAGAATCAATGAACCAATAAGACGGGTGGTCAAACTTGACCAAGAATATTTTAGTTACCAAAGCAATTATGGAGCTAAAGTCTATGCAACTAAACTCGTTCCTCAAAAGATACGCATTTTCATCCCTGGCGTAGTGATTACTCGATCAGCTTATTCTAAAGAAGTTAATATCCATTGTGGTGCCATGGTATTGATGGATATAGTATCTTCTGGGAAGGAAAATATGGCCATTTCCATTGACTTTGACTCTCTAAACTACTTACCAAAAGGTTCATTCCCGCCCGAGTTTGAGCAAAGGATGAAGTCTAAGATGACATTAAATTGAGGAATGTTTATCGGAAAATAGTATTGGAAATTGTAGAGATTTTTTAAGGATTTGCAGTCTTGATCCTGAAGTATCTCAAGTACCGATCCCTGTTCCCATGGTCTCTGTCGAACCTGGTAGCAATGCTGCGATATAACCATTCACCTACAGGGATTTATGGACATGGATGGATCTATAGACGGTACTGGCAGCATGAAATGTTAGTAACCGCTATTGATGACCGTTCTCATCATTCACCGTGGATAATCAAAAAGGAATTGAATCTGTTAGAGTCTCTTCATGAAGCAGACCGACACCATCGCGACGGGCGGTCTCGACGGCGCGTTCCGGACGCCCGCCGGCGATCTATCTCTTGATCGTTTTGCCAAATCCCATTCCAGAGCGGCTACCCCTGATTGCTCAGAGCAAGCGAAAGTCCGTTTTTCCCCCGGCAAGGTGCAAACGTTATTGCCATTGACAAAACTGACAAAGAAGCGACAAGGAAAAAATGATTTAAGTGTTTGAAATCATGGTGGAGGCGGCGGGAGTCGAACCCGCGTCCGGAAATCTTCCACTGCACTTTCTACGCACGTATCTTCTGTTTTAAGTTTCGCCCCTGAGGGCTCCCGGAAGCAGGATCCCTCGATCGCTATCCTGTTTTATTGCTTTTCGCCCCTCTCCCCCCAGGCGTGGAAGAGCGGTTATCCTGCCAGTATGACGCCTCCGAACCGACCCGACAGGCGAAATCGGGGAGACGTTAGCCGCGACTAAGCGGCTAAAGCGTAATCGTAGTTGTCTGCGATTATATTGTCCTGCCTGTTTAACGAGGCCTGCAGGAACCTCGGTACGCTTATGCAGCTTCACATATCCCCGTCGAAACCGTGACGCCCCCGTGGATGGTGAAACGATGTGAATGAACCGGTTTGTTTCTACCTTTTTTCTCCGTTCAAGTCAAGCGGTGATCCCCGCCCCTTTCCTTTCCCGGTCATATGTCTATTGAATCGTTAAAAGATTACGTCACGCTGCTTCCCGGACGGCGTGTCGGCTGCCGGTCAGAATCCGTCTTCATCCCTCCCGGTTCTTCGCCCGCATTCCCCGTTCCATGGCCCGACGGTCCTCCTTGAGCTTGATGTCCTCCCTTTTATCGTAGAGCTTCTTCCCCCGGCCGACGCCGATCTCCACCTTGACCTTCCCGTTCCGGAAATACATCCGGAGCGGAATCAACGTGAGGCCCCGCTCCTGGGACTTGCCGTAGAGCCGCTTGATTTCCTGCCTGTGCATGAGCAGTTTGCGGATGCGAAGCGGGTTGTGATTTTCCCGGTTACCGTGTGAATAGGGGCTGATGTGCACATCATAGAGGAAGAGTTCCCCCTCCTTGATGAGGGCGTAGCTGTCCTTGAGGTTGGCCCTGCCGTCGCGCAGCGCCTTCACCTCCGTCCCCACAAGGGCGATCCCCGCCTCGTAAGTCTCATCGATGAAATAATTGATCCTCGCCCGCTTGTTCTGACAGATGGGCTTTTCCCCTGTTTCCTTCTTTGCCACGGTTTTCCTGTCCTTCCATTCCCTGCAATCATGCGGCAGGGTTTCCCGTTCCTGCCGGAGGGTTTCTCTTCACACCATCCCGTGTGTTCCTTAAAAAACGATCACTCCCCGCGAAAACCGATGATCACCGATCGCCAAGCTTCGCCGGGAGATAATCCGTCTTCACATGCCCCATGGCCTTCCAGATGTTGTCCCGGACCTGCGGATTCTCCTTCTCCAGTCCGTCGAGCAGGTCCTTGACGACACGACGCTTCGACGTCCGGCTTGTCGGACAGCCGTTTTCGATCACCGGGAAGCCCCGTTCCTTCGCATATCGCTTCACCAGCCCCTCCCGGATGTAGGCCAGGGGGCGGATGATATGCAACTGCCCTCCGAAGATCGACTGATCCGGGACCATCGTGCTGATCTCCCGCCCGTAGAAGAGGTTGATCAGGAGCGTCTCGATGATATCGTCCCGGTGGTGCGCAAAGGCGATCTTGTTACAGCCCCGCTCGGCCGCGATCTCAAAGATCCGTTTCCGCCGGAGGCGGGAACAGAGAAAGCAGGGATTTTTCCGGTTGTAGTCGCTGTGGGAAAGGGGACCGATGTCCGACCTTTCCAGAACAGCGTCATAACCACCCGCAGTGAGATGCCGCGCAAGGACCACGCTTCCGGCGCCGTCCGGGTCGAAGCCGGGATCGATGTGGACGGCCGTAAGTGAAAATTGCGGGACGTGGATCATCGGGGAGTTGAGCAGGTCCAGCAGCGCCATGCTGTCCATCCCGCCGGAGACGCCGACCAGCACCCTGTCGCCCGCCGCGATCATGCCGTAATCCATGACCGCCTTTTCCAGCCACTTTTTCAGATGAAGAAACAACCTCGTTCTTTTCTCTTCCACCGCCATCGTTATCCTGTCCCGATCTGCCGTGGATTCTATCCGACATCGGACGGCATATCAAGGAACTTTCGTGCCGGGACGCCGACATTCACCTTGAAAATCAGTATCAATTGGTATAAAAGTGGTTCTCAGCGCCGCCTGTCCTGACCGGCGGCGGCCCCGGGAGATCATCATTCCTGAAAATGAAAGCACAAACCCACCCAAAGGAGAACTTTATGACGGAAATCATCAACATCAACGCCAGGGAAATCCTGGATTCACGCGGCAATCCGACCGTCGAGGCGGAGGTAACCCTGCTGTCGGGGATCACCGGACGGGCTTCCGTGCCTTCGGGCGCCTCGACCGGGGAACATGAAATGCTGGAACTCCGGGACGGGGACAAGAAGCGGTACCTCGGCAAGGGCGTCCTGAAGGCCGTGAGCAACGTCCTTGACAAAATCGCTCCGGAAATCATCGGCATGGATTGTCAGAACCAGCGGGAGATCGATGCCGAGATGATCGCCCTGGACGGCACGGAAAACAAGGGCGTCTTGGGCGCAAACGCGATCCTCAGTGTGTCGCTCGCCTGTGCGAAGGCGGCCGCGGCGGCGTTGGAAATTCCCCTCTACCGTTATATCGGCGGCGTCATCGCCCGCGACATCCCGGTGCCGATGGCCAACATCATCAACGGCGGCCAGCACGCCGACAACAACGTGGACATCCAGGAGTTCATGGTCATGCCCGTGGGGGCCAAAACCTTTCGGGAAGGGCTGCGGATGACCGCCGAGATTTTCCACAACCTGAAGGCGGTCCTCAAGGCCAAAGGGTACAATACGGCCGTCGGGGATGAAGGGGGGTTTGCACCCAACCTGAAATCCAATGAGGAGGCGCTCATCCTGATCGTGACCGCCATCGAAAAGGCCGGCTATGAACCGGGCAGGGACTGCGCCATCGCCCTCGACCCGGCGGCCAGTTCATTCTACGATCAGGGGAAATACACACTTGCAGCGGAGAAAAAACCCAAGCGGACCGCCGAGGAGATGGTCAAGTTCTACGCGGATCTCGTGAAGAAATACCCGATCGTCTCCATTGAGGACGGCCTCGCCGAAGACGACTGGAAGGGCTGGAAGCTCCTCACGGAGACGCTGGGGTCAAAGGTCCAGATCGTCGGCGACGACCTCTTCGTAACGAACCGCAAAAGGCTGGAAAAGGGGATTGCCCTCGGCGTGGCGAATTCCATCCTGATCAAATTGAACCAGATCGGCACCCTCACCGAAACCCTGGATACGATCCAGTGCGCCCGCGAGGCGGGTTATACGACCGTGATCTCGCACCGGTCCGGGGAGACGGAAGACACCTGCATGGCCGACATCGCCGTCGCCGCGAACTGCGGGCAGATCAAGAGCGGCTCCATGTCCCGGACGGAGCGGCTCGCGAAATACAACCAGTTGCTCCGGATCGAGGAGGAGCTCGGAGACGCCGCCGTTTATCGGGGACGATCCGCACTCTACTCCATCCGGGGAAAGAAATAACACGCCGTCCCGTTCGCCAGCCCAAGATAAAAGCGGCGTCACTCCCGTTTCAAGGGGGTGACGCCGCAAAACAAAAAGACCTTAAGAATCCCTACAGGAATTTGAACAGCCTGCGGCGAAGCGATTCCATCTGCACCCTGTTTTCCGTAAGGGCGTACCGTTTGGTGAATTTCTTCTCCGCCTTGTCCGATACCTCGGTCACGGAGACGATGTTCACATCCTCCAGGTAACGGATCGCGCTCTGGTAGTTGGACTGGGACAGGGCCTCCGCCCTCCGGATCTCCCCCTTCCGGTACATCCTCGCCCCGAGGCCGCGAATGTTTTTCAGCCAGTCCCTTTCCGCCTTCGGCCCCTTCCGGAGATAATAACACCCCCGGACCACCACCCAGCAGGATTCCATATAGTTGTGGATGAGTCCGGCAAAGGGAAGGAGGTTGGTCCTGCCCCGGCCCTTCACCTCGATCCAGGCCTTCTCCTCCTTGTCGAAACCGGCGATCATCCCCCGATCGCGCAGATAGGAGAGGGTCTCTTTGATCTCCTCCAGGTCATCCTTCTGATCGTCAAAGATGAATTCGTGCCGGAAGAGGCGCTTGAAGAAGGCATAATCATCCCGGATCCGGTTGACGGGGACCATATCCTCCGGGCTCGCCAGGACGGAGGTCGCCACAAAGCTCACGGGGAGGAAATAATGCAGGATGTTGTTCTTGTAGTACTCGAGGTTCATCCGTTTGTCATCCGCGAGGGAATAGACGATCTCCTCGATCTCCTCTTCCTCTTCATCCTCCGCTCCCATGCGGGAGATGAGTCCTGACTGATCGAAGAGGTTCAATGCCTCCCTGACCGCGTTGTCCCGGTCGGCAAAGGTCATCGCGAAAGGAACCTTCTGTGAAGAGAGATAATCGAAGAAAAGCGCCAGCACCTCCCGGAGCTCCCCGAGCGAAATCCCCCGCCGGTCGTAACAGAGGAGTCCCGCCGAGGTCAGGGCGAACGGCGTCACCACGGAAACCTTGTTGATCGCCCCAACGATCGTGTAACCGATCCGCCGGTAGAGGCTCTGCCGCTCTACGACCGTCATCTCCGCGAAAGGTTTTTCCTGCACGGCCAGGTAGGATTTGAGAAGGATCGGCTCACCGACATTCATGTAAACACGGCCGTATCGTTTCCGGAGAAATTTGCTACTCCGGATCATGTCGGTTGTCTTCTCCTTCTCCTTGGGGGCGCCGCCCAATTCCTTGAGATAGGCATTCTCTTCGATCACGCGGTCGTAACCGATATAGACGGGAATCGCCGCCAGATCGTCGCAGGCCTTCTCCTGAAAGGCCTGGAGGATCATCGAGAGGATGCCGTACTTGGGCATGACCATTTTTCCTGTCCGGCTTCGCCCCCCCTCGATGAAGAATTCAAGCGGCATCCCCTCTTTCAGAAGCACCTTGATGTACCGGGCAAAGACCTCGGCGTAGAGTTCGTTTCCCTTGAAACTCCGCCGCAGAAAAAAGGCGCTTGATTTCCTGAAAATATACCCCACCGGAAAGAAGGAAAGGTTGGTCCCGGCGGCCACGAACGGCATCTGGATGTTGTTCTTGTAGAATATGTAGGAAAGCAGAAGATAATCGATGTGACTCCGATGGCAGGGGATAATGACAAAGGGCATCTTTTTGGATACCTGCCGGATCTTCGCGATTCCCTCGCCATCCACGACCACACCGTCATAGATGTTGTTCCAGAGCCAGGAGAGGATCTTTTCCCAGATCTCGATGAAGATCTCATTGTAATCGGAGGCGATCTCCTCCAGATATTTTCTTGCCTCCTTCCGGACCGTACTGAAATCCCTCTTGCCCTTTTTCGCCTTCGACGCCGTCTCTTCCATGAAGGAGACAAGGCCCTTGTCCCGGAGGACCATGCCGATGATCTCTTCCCGGGACTTCAGCAGCGGACCCACAATCGTCGCCTTCTCCTCATCGATCCGGGCGATCAGCTCCCCGCGGAGCTGCCGGATCAGCTCCTCCCGGGAGAGCGCCTCCCCTGCCTTCATATATTCCGCCAGATTAATCGGCCCGGCGGAGATGACGGAGGCCCTGTTGGAATAACGGAGGAAGGTGATCACACGGCGCAGGGGGTCCGTTGTATCGCTCTGACCAAAGAGGATGTTGATCAGGCTCTCCTCCTCCTTCTCCCGCCTCCTCCCGTAGGTGATCAATTCGGGGCAGAGATAGATCGGCACAACGGAGGCTTCCTGGGCTTCCAGCAACCGATCAAGGGTTTCCTCGACAAAGGGGTTTTCAAAGAGTTCGGATTCCCCGAGATGGATGATGGAGGTCTTTCCCTCCAGCGTGAGCTGTTTCAGGTGAGCCATCCTGGTAGAATGGACGGCGGTTTTCCGTAAGATCCGGTGGAAAAGATGAGAAAGGATCACCCGGATGGCCATGGGAAACGGCTGCCAGGTGATCATGTTGATGCCGTGGCAATAAGCGGCCGGGGGGATCCCCTTCCGCATCGAAAGCTCGTGGAGAATCAGGCTGTTCAGTTGACTCTTGTTTTTCAGGGCATAGACGACGACACCCTTCTCGGAGAGCGACTTCAGCCCTTCCGCCATCGGGTCGGATATCACAACCTTGGAGAGTACCTTCCGGACCAGCCAGTAGAGGGGAAAATTCTCCTCCCGGTAGAGACTTCCCGAATGGTAGACGCCGATCTCTGTGGTCCATGATCGGATAGCCGACAGAATGGACATGTTTTGATCCGTTCCTCTCTTTATGAAGGTGCAGTAAAATTACTGTCAGGAACGCATGAAAATGGTTCTCTTCCCCGCCGTCACTGACCGTTCGCCTGGAACTCCTCCGGGAAGCGTTTTCGCATGGCTGCATCGACAAATGCCCGGATTTCCGCGGTGGAGGAAAGGGTCATCACCTTGTTCAGAAGGGCCTTGGATTCCTTCAGCGTCGCCCCGCGGATGATCTTCTTCACCCGAGGAATGGCCAGCGGATTCATGCTCAGTTCATCCAGCTCCAGCCCCAGCAGGATCATCGTATAGGCCGGCTCCCCCGCCATCTCCCCGCACATCGCCACCCGGATCCCCGCCCTGTGTCCGATATCGACAACCTGTTTGATCAGGCGCAGAACGGCCGGGTGAAGGGGTTCGTAGAGGTATGTGACCCGCTCGTTGATCCGGTCGATCGCCAGGACATACTGGATGAGATCGTTCGTTCCGATGCTGAAAAAATCCACTTCCTTGGCCAGTTCCTCGGCAACGATCACGGCGGACGGGACCTCGATCATGATCCCGATTTCGATATCATTTCCAAGCTCTGTCCCCTCGGCCAGCAGCTCGTTTTTCACCTCGGTAAAAATCCGTTTGGCCTCGCGGATCTCCTCGATTCCCGAAATCATCGGAAACATGATCCGGAGCTTTCCCTGGACGCTCGCCCGGAGAATCGCCCGGAGCTGGACCCGGAAGAGCGCCACCTCCTTCAGGCAGAAGCGGATGGCCCGAAGCCCGAGCTGCGGGTTCAGTTCGCGGGGAGATTTCTTGTCCGGGAATAACTTGTCGCCGCCCAGATCGAAGGTGCGGATCGTCGCCCAGGAAAGGCCCTTGACGCCGACCACGGAGCGGTAGTGGGCAAGGTGATCCTCCTCGTCGGGAGGCTGCTCCCGATTGATGTAGATGAATTCCGTCCGGTAAAGCCCGATCCCGTCCGCACCATGGGCGATCACGGAGGGGATCTCCTCGATGAACTCGATGTTGCCGCCGATCTCCACGCTGTAGTTGTCCTTCGTCACGGCCGGCAGACCGGCGTGATCCAGCAGATCGTCCTGCGCCGCCTCGAAGAGCTTTTTCTTCTCTTCGTATCGCTGGCGGATCTCCGGATCGGGATGGACGATGACGACGCCGGCGGAACCGTCGATGATGATGTCATCGTTGGTCCGGGCAGAACGGGAGATGTTCTCCAGGCCTGCCACTGCCGGGATTTCGAGAGATCGGGCCACGATCGCGGTGTGGGAGGTTTTCCCTCCGACATCCGTCGCGAATCCGAGCACCTTGTCGATTTTCATCTGCGCCGTATCAGCGGGCGAGATGTCGGCGGCGATGATCACGACCCCTTCCCCCATGTCGATGACCGCCCGCTTTTTTCCCCCGAGGTTCGCAAGGATCCTCTGCTCTGCGTACAGGATATCCCTGATGCGCCCCCGGAGATAGGGATCCTCCATCCGGTCGAAGATCTCCCGGTATTTGGCCACCGTCATCCGGACGGCCCACTCCGCGTTGACGCACATCTCCCGGATATTCTGCAGGGTCAGATCGATGAACTTCCGATCCCGTAAGATCATGATGTGGACATCGATGATGTAGAGCGGCTCCATCCCGCCGCCCATGTCGCCGAGACCCTTCTTCAATTCGAGGAGCTGTTTCTCCGATTCCCGCAGGGCCTTCCGGAAACGTTTGATTTCCTTGGTAACCAGACCCGAATCGTTCAGCTTGTAAAAGGGAACCTGTGCGTCCAGACGATCGAAAAGATAGGCCTTGCCGATAACAATTCCCGGTGAAACGCCGATCCCCTTCATCACAAACGTTTTTTTCAGATCGTCATCGGCCATGAAATCTCTAATCCTCTATTCCCTGATGAGCGGCAGCGGTTTCGAACGCCTCGCCGTCACGCCTCGCCGAACTTTTCCTCGATCAGGCGGGTAAAGGCCGCGATGGCCTCTCCCGCATCGACCCCCTCGATACGGATGGTCAACCGGCTGCCCTGGGGACAGTAGAGCGTGAGGATCCCCAGGATGCTCCGCCCGTTGACCTCGACGCCGTCCTTCTCCAGAAAGATCCCCGACTGGAAGCGTTGGGCCGTTTCCACCAGTTTGGCGGCAACCCTCGCATGAATCCCCAACCGGTTCGTAATTTCAAACGTTCGTATTTCTACCATATCAGATGGACAGCACCATGGACAAGAGGGTCATTCCGTACAATACCCGCACCGGGGAGATCCCCCGGCGAATCCCCAGGAAAATCAGGATGAGCAGGATCAATGCTGACACCGTCGCCGGGATCACCGGCAACAAGTTCCAGGGACGGCAGGCCATATCCATGGCCACGGCCGCCAGGACGCCGATCAGGATCAGTGACAGGAAACGGACTTTTGCAGCCGCCCCCGGCAGATCCAGCCTCCGGATAAAATCGATCCCGCTTTTGCCCCGGCGGTAACCTTCGAGAAAACCCTTCCCCCTGACAAAGAGATGGGCCGGACTGTAGAAGAGCAGAAACGCGAGTGGCGCCGGAAAGGTCCCCGTGAAAGCAACGATTACGGCTCCGATGGCAGAAAACGACCGGAGCGCCCCCCAGAAAAAGGAATCGCCGATGGCCGCATAAGGACCCATGAGGGCCTCCTTCAGATCCACCGCCTCCGTAGCACGCCCCTCCTCCTCGATTCTTGCCACAGCGCCGATCACCGGCGCAACCATATAGGGATGGGTATTGATCATCTGCAAATGCCTGGCGAGCGATGCCGCGATCCTTATTCGATCACCATCCTGCCGGCGGATCAGGGGAAGCATGGCAAAGGCAAACCCCAGATTCTGCATCCTCCAGAAGTTGAAGGAAACCTGAATGGTCAGAGACCGAAGGAAAATGCCGAAAAGCGTCGATCCGTTCATGATCAAACCGTTGACCGCGGGACCGTTCCCGCAAACCGGAGGCCAAAGCGGACTTTCTAAAGAACCCGCATGAACCGCCCCTGCCGAGACACGATGGCAGATTTTGCCATCGATGAATGGCGTTGCCTAACATGAATGGCCCGTGAAGTCAATCCAATCACCTCCCGGGTTCGGCCATTTTTTTACGATTCCGGCGAGATAGGATTTTGCATTTTTCTCTTGACATCCATTTTGTTATTTGATAGCAAGGCTCGCCTTTAGGCGAAGGGAATAACCGACCCGACTTGGCCATGAAGATGGTTTGGGAAGCGGGTCGTTTTTTTTCGAATATGGCATAACCACAACCTGTGGAAAAAAGAGGAGAGAATCATGATTTGTCAGACGATTAAAAACGGTATCGAGTGCGGCTTCATGACCAAGAAGGGCTGCGGATTCAACGGGGGCACCTGCAATGTGATCATCGACAAGTGCGAGGGATGCAGCAAGATCATCGAATGCCCGACGGGAAAGTTCTGCCGCGTTTATCCGGATCCGGCCGGAAAATGGCGGACCGGAAAATGTCCCACGGCGAGCCATCTCAAGGTCGATGTCAAAGAAACGACACAGAAGGTCAACCCGCTCAAGGCGTCCAAGCGGGCAAACAAAAAATAGAACCGATGCGCTTCCCTTTCCGCTGACAGGATGCGCTGGTCGATTGAACGGTTCACAATGAAAAGGCCGATGGAAACCGTACGGCTTCCATCGGCCTTTTCATTAAGTCCGCAGGCGGCAAGTTAACGGACGAGTTCCCGGATCATGCGCAGACCCTTCTCGATCTCAATGAGGAGCCCGTCCCGCCCGACAACCGCCTCCTCACCCCGCACCTTGCGGAGCTGTTTCCGTGCCCCGTTGATCGTGAAATTCTCATCATAGAGGAGTTGCCGGATCGTCAGCAACTCCTCGACATCCTTATGCCGGTAGAGCCTTTGATCGGATCGGGTACGAATCGGTCTGACCGTTTTGAACTCGGTCTCCCAATAGCGGACCACATAGGGTTGAACACCCAACAACCGGCTGACCTCGCCGATCCGGAAATAGGACTTATCGGGAATCGACACATTCATCATCCAATCCCAATACGATAAGTGACGGCCCCAAGTTCCCGACATCCGGTTCACCGCATTTCAGAATGCGGAACAGCCCGGATTAGTCGTTCAACGCCTTGCGAAGAACCTGGCTGGACTTGAACGTCAGCACCCTCCGCGCCGAGATGGCGATCTCGTCGCCTGTCTGCGGGTTCCTGCCCCGCCGGGATTTCTTCTCCTTTACGACAAAATTTCCGAAACCGGAAATCTTGATCTTCTCACCCTTCGTCAGGCTGTCTTTGATGATATCGAATACGGACTCGACAATCCTTGCCGAATCCTTCTTCGAAAATCCCAGCTTCTCGTACACATCCTGAATGATATCGATTTTTGTCATTTCCTGCCTCCTCCGCTCTGGATTGGTCTGTTCTATCTTATGGATGCCCCTGACGCATAAACGATCTTCCGCACAATTCTCGCGTGGACCTCATTCACCTCATCATCCATCAGGGTCCGGTCCGCGCCGCGGTATGAAAACCGCAACCCCAGACTCTTCATCCCCGCAGGGATATTTTTGCCCTCATATACATCAAATATTTGAACTTTTTCAAGTAATTCTTCGGGGGAATCCGTCGCCGACCGCAGCATCTCCGCTGCCGCGATCTCCCGGCGGACCAGAAATGCCACGTCCCGCGAACTTGACGGAAACCGGGGAGGGTTGCGAAAGGACGCCTTCGCGGAATAACCTGCCGCGAGGAGATCCAGATCCAGTTCGCCAACGACAACCGTTCCGGCCAGATTCATACGGACCAGTACATCCGGATGAACCTCTCCGAGAAAACCGAGCTGCGTCTCCCCGCTGAACACACCGCAGGATTTTCCCGGATGCAGAAACGGCTCCGGAACGCATTCCCGGAACGAGGGAGCGGGGATCCGGAGGGTCTCCAGGATATTCTCGGCACAACCCTTCAGATCATAAAAATCCGCCTGCAGATCCTGGAAATGCCAGCGGTCTTCATACCGCCTGCCGGTGATGAGGAAGGCCGCGCGGTTGTGTTCCCGGGGCTGTTTTCCATCTCCCTGCCGGATGAACGTCCGACCCGTTTCAAAGATCTTCAGATCGAAGCGACCCACATCGGCGTTCCTCCGGGCATTGAGGAGAAGGCTTTGGATCAGGGTGGTCCGCATCACGGCCTGCTCTTCCGTCAGCGGATTTCGGATCCGGACCTGCCGGCGACGCTCATCCGTTTCCGGCAGGCCGAGTTGATCGACGGCATCCGGAGAGACAAAGCTGTAGTTGATCACCTCCTGATAGCCGGCGCCGGTCATGATATCACGGAGACGCGCCTCGACCGCACCTTTACCGTCCACAACCCCGGCGATCACCGAAACAGCGGGAAGGGTTGCCGGTACCCGGTCGTACCCATGCACCCGGGCGATCTCCTCGATGAGATCGATCTCCCGGGCAATATCCACGCGACAGGTCGGAGGTGTTACCCGGAAGGTTCCCTCCCCGGCCGGTTCGATCCTCATTTTCAGATTCCCAAGGATACGCACCACGTCCGCTTCTTCAACCGCGGCGCCCAGAATATCCCGTATGCGCTTCAAGCGCAGGGGAATGTCCTTTGCGGTCGGGATGATCCGGGGATACTGATCGATCGCCCCCAGGCAAACCGTCCCTCCGGAAAGTTCCGCCATGAGACCCGCCGCCCGGTCGAGCGCCCGGATCACCCCCTCGGGATCGATCCCCCTCTCGAAACGGAAGGCGGCGTCGGTCCCCATCGCCAGTCCGCGCGAGGTTCTGCGGATCGAGGAGGGGTTGAAATAGGCGCTCTCCAGAAGGATCATCTCCGTATCATTCTTGACCTCGGAATTGAGACCGCCCATGACGCCGCCGATCGCAACCGGTTTGACACCGTCGCAGATCATCAGCGTGTCGGCCCGAAGGAGCCGCTCCTTTTCGTCGAGAGAGACAAAGGTTTCACCTGCGCGGGAGCGCCGGACCACAATTCGGCCCTGTTCGAGGAAACGAAAATCGAAGGCATGCAGGGGCTGGCCCAGTTCCATCATCACGAAATTGGTCACATCCACGATATTGTTGATGGGACGCAAGCCCACCGCCTCCAGTCTCCGCCGCATCCAGAAGGGCGCCGGTCCGATCCGGACATTTTTGATGACACGGGCCGTGTAACGGGGGCAGAGGTCGGGATCCTCGATGGAAACCGAGGTGATCCCCTGGATCTCCTCGTCATTTTCCGCGACAACGAAAGGCGGGTAGTGCAGCTCCTTCCCCGTGATGGCCGCCACTTCGCGGGCCACACCGACGATGGAGAGACAATCGGACCGGTTCGGGGTCACCCCGATATCGAGAACCGCATCGCACAGATCCAGCGCATCCGCAAGCTCCGTCCCCAGGGGAAGATCGGACGGGAGGATCATGATCCCGGCGGCATCGGCACCGATCCCGAGTTCCTCCTCGGAACAGAGCATCCCCTCGGACAACTCGCCCCGGATTCGGGCGCTCCGGATCACATCACCGCTCGGCAGGACCGCGCCGACCTGCGCCAGAGGGACGATATCGCCGACGCGGATGTTCGTTGCGCCGCACACAACGGGATAGGTCGCTTCTCCGGTGGCAACCTCACAGAGGGACAACTGATCAGCCTGGGGATGGGGCCGGAGGGAAACGATCCGTGCGACCCGGACCCCGCGAAACGCGGGTTCGATCCGGCGCAGGCAGTCCACCTCCAGACCGGCCATCGTCAACCGTTCCGCCAGCTCCTCCGGCGGCAGATCCACGTCCACATAATCTTTAAGCCATTTCACGCTGACTTGCATAAGGAATTTTCTCTTGGTCGCCTCTTTAAAGCAGTCTGCACCGGGTTGGCGGAAGCGTTCCCGGTAGATTAAAACTGTTCCAGAAATCTCAGATCATTTTCAAAAAAGAGGCGGATATCGGATATCCCGAATTTGAGCATGGCAATCCGTTCCAGACCCAGCCCGAAGGCAAAACCCGTAAACTCATCGGGATCGTAACCGACGTTCTTGAACACCTCGGGATCCACCATGCCCGATCCCAGGATTTCCAGCCAGCCGCTCTGGCCGCAGACCCGGCACCCCCGGCCGCCGCACATCACGCACCGGATATCGACCTCCGCACTCGGCTCCGTAAACGGAAAGAAGCTGGGACGAAAACGGAGCGCCGTTTCCTCGCCGAACATCTGCCGGAGAAAAACCGTGAGGACCCCTTTCAGATCGCCGAAGGTGATCCCGCGGTCTACCATCAGACCCTCGATCTGGTGAAACATGGGGGTGTGTGAGACATCCGAATCGCGGCGGTAGACACGTCCCGGTGAGAGGATCCGCACCGGGGGCTTCGTCTTTTCCATGATGCGGACCTGGACCGGAGAGGTGTGGGTTCGCAGGACGATGTTGTCTTCGACGTAGAAGGTGTCCTGCATGTCGCGCGCCGGATGGTCCTTGGGAATGTTCAGCGCCTCGAAATTATAATAATCCAGCTCGATTTCCGGCCCTTCCACCGCCGAGAAGCCCAGCCCCGCGAAGATTCGGCAGATCTCTTCCCGGATCTGCGTGACCGGATGGAGACGACCGTGCCGGACGGCCCTCCCGGGAAGCGTGACGTCAATCCTCTCGCGGAGGGTGACCTGCTCCTTCCAGGAGGATGCCAGCCCTTCGAGAACCTGATCGATCTCTGCGGAAAGGGCTTCCTTGACCTCGTTGCAGTCTTTGCCGAACTGGGGTCTGTCCCCGGGCGCCACATTCGCGATATTGCGGAGCAAGCCGGTCAGCAGCCCCTTTCGACCGAGATAACGGGTGCGGATGGCCTGGAGCGCCTCTTCCGATCCCGCCTTCCGGAGCTCGGCCTCCGCCTGTTCCCGAAGGAGCTCAAGCTCTCCCGTCATGCCCGCTGCTCACCCTTTGCAATGGTCGCGATCTCCGAGAAACCGCGGGGATCATGAACGGCCAGATCCGCGAGGACCCTTCGGTCGATCTCGACACCCGCCTTGTGGATCCCGTAAATGAGACGGCTGTAAGATATCTCATTCATCCGCGCCGCCGCATTGATCCTGGCAATCCACAGCCGTCGGAACTCCCGTTTTCTGACCCTTCTGTCCCGGTAGGCATAAACCATCGCGTGGCTCACCGCCTCCGTAGCCGTTCTCAGCAATTTGCTCCTGGACAGCAAAAATCCCTTGGCCGCCTTCAGGATCTTTCTTCTTTTCTTCTGAGCCGTCAGGCTCCTTTTTACCCTCGGCATTTCTTATCTCCTCATCTTGAAATAAATCATCTTCCCGATACTATCCTGCGACCGGTTACAGATACGGAATCAGTTTCCGGAGCGCCTTTTCGTTGGTCTGGTCGAGAATGGCCGATTTCCGAAGGTTTCTTTTTCGCTTCGTCGTCTTCGGCGTCAGGATATGGCTGGTATTGGCCCTGCTCCTCTTGATCTTTCCCGTTCCCGTAACGGAAAAGCGCTTCGCCGCACCCCGATGTGTCTTGATCTTTGGCATCACATCACCCCTATTCTAAGATACTGGGCTCGCACTGCGGCCCAGGCATGATAATCGAACACCGATTCCACCGGAAATCCGGCCCTGCTGATCCACTCATTTCTTCGGTCATTTCTTCGGCGAGAGGATCATGACCATGTTTCTCCCCTCCAATTTCGGCTGCTGATCGATCACACAGCCGTCACCCAGGGTATTCTTGACATTCTCCATGATCTTCCTTCCGATGTCGGTATAGGCGATTTCGCGTCCCCGGAACATCATGGAGATCTTTACCTTGTTGTGCTGCTCCAGAAACTTCACTACATGCTTGATCTTGACCTCCAGGTCATGCGCCTCCGTCTTCGGACGGATGCGGATCTCCTTGACCTGGATGACCGTCTGGCTTTTCTTGGAGACTTGAACCTTCTTGCTCTGCTGGTATCTGAATTTACCGTAATCCATGATCCTGCAGACCGGCGGTGCCGCGGTAGGGGAGACCTCTACCAGATCCAACCCCGCTTTGGTCGCCTCCGCCAGGGCGTCCGCCAGGGAAATGACCCCCAACTGCTTGCCGTCCATATCGATTACACGAACCGACGCAGCCCTGATCTCACGGTTGATCCTCAAATCCTTAGCGATGGGTCACCTCCAAACATTAAAGAAACTATCGAAATTGTGCACACTGCTCGCGCACAATTTCGACGAACGCCTCCACGTCGATGGATCCAAGGTTCTTTCCATCCCGCTGCCGTGGAGAAACCTGACCGGAGGCTGCTTCCCGATCGCCGATCACGAGCATGAAAGGCGTTTTCTGCATCTGAGCCTCGCGGATTTTATAGCCCAATTTCTCGTTCCGGAAATCGCCCTCCGCGCGGATACCCGCATCAAGAAGGCGCTTCCTGACCTCCTCGCCCCAGGGGATATGCTTCTCCGTCACGGTCACCAGCACGGCCTGCACCGGCGACAGCCAGAGCGGAAAAGCTCCGGTGTACTGTTCGATTAAAACGCCAATGAACCGTTCGATGGCGCCCAGGATCACACGATGGAGCATGACCGGGCGGTGCCGTTCGCCATCCTCGCCGATGTAGTGCAGGTCGAACCGCTCCGGCAGCGTAAAATCGCACTGGATGGTCGCGCATTGCCACTTCCGCTTGAGGGCGTCCTTCAGCTTGAAGTCGATCTTCGGCCCGTAGAAGGCGCCATCCCCTTCGTTGACCTCGTAGGTCATGCCGTTGTCCCGAAGGGCGCCTTCCAGCGCGCGTGTAGCCAGCTCCCAGTCCTGATCGGAACCGATGGAATTCTCCGGCCTCGTGCTGAGTTCCACTTCATAGTCGAAGCCGAAGATTTTCATCGCATAGGCGACGAAATCGGCGATCGCCCGGATTTCGGCGTTGAGCTGCTCGGGCGTGCAGAGGATATGGGCGTCATCCTGCGTAAACTGGCGCACCCGCATGAGGCCGTGGAGCACCCCCGCCTTTTCATGGCGGTGAACCGTCCCCAGTTCGAAATAGCGCAGCGGCAGATCGCGGTAGGAGCGGATCTTCGATTTGTAGATCAGCATATGGGAAAGGCAGTTCATGGGTTTGATCCCGTAAGTCTGCTCATCCACCTCGGTAAAGTACATGTTCTCGCGATAATGGTCGAAGTGCCCCGACCGCTTCCAGAGATCCACCTTGAGGATCTGGGGGCCGATGACGATGTCGTATCCCCGCTTGAGGTGTTCCTTTCGCTCCCAGTCCTCGATGATCGTGCGCAACAAGGCGCCCTTGGGGTGCCAGATGACCAGCCCCGCGCCCGCCTCGTCGCTGAGCTGGAAGAGATCAAGTTCCCGGCCGAGACGGCGGTGGTCCCGCTTCTTCGCCTCTTCCAGGAGCCGCAGATGTTCGTCGAGTGCCTCCTGCGTCGCAAACCCGGTCCCGTAGATGCGCTGGAGCATCTTGTTGCGCTCATCCCCCCGCCAGTATGCGCCGGCGACGCTGAGGAGTTTGAATGCCCGGATCATCCCCGTTGAGGGGACATGGGGTCCGCGGCAGAGATCGGTGTATCCGCCCTGGATATAGAGGCTGACCTTTTCCACGTCGGGGGGCAGATCGTTGATCAACTCGACCTTGTAGTTTTCCCCCTTCTTTTGAAAGAGCGTGACCGCCTCCGCACGGCTCACCTCGCATCGTTCGAAAGGGCAATCCGCTGCGGCGATCTCCCGCATCCGCGCCTCGATCTTCTCGAGATCCTGGGGTGTAAAGGTTTCGGCGTATTCAAAATCGTAATAGAAACCGTCTTCAATGGATGGGCCGATGCTCACCTGAACATTGGCGAAGGTCTCCTGAACCGCCTGGGCCATGACATGGGACATGCTGTGTCGCAGGATCGAGAGGCCCTCCGGGGATGCGGCGTCGATCGGCTCGACAGCGGCGTCTTCGGTCAGAAGTTGACTGAGGTCGACCAACGCGCCGTTCACCTTCGCCGCCACCGTGCAACGGAATTTCTTCCCGTCCCGACCCGCAAGGATCTCCTTCACCGTGGTACCGGCCGGATGCAACACCTCTTTTCCATCCGCCAGGGTTATCTTGATCTGATCTGCCATCTCCCGATTCCTATGAAGAAAGGGCATCAGCACTATGCGATGATGCCCCCATCAAGACCTGCCGCACGCGACAGACGCTTCTACCGTTCCGACGCAACTTTCTGCCCGAGTCTCTTGAGCAATCAGAGCGATTTTAAAATGGTAGGCACGCAGGGATTTGAACCCTGGACATCCACCGCGTCAGGATGGCGCTCTCCCCCTGAGCTACGTGCCTACAGATGACTCTCCTATCGGAGAGGGCGATTTAACTAACAAGAAAATACAGTGATGTCAAGGCAAATATCATTTTTTTGTATCGCGATTGATGAGCTCCATGCCCCTTGCCATGTAATTCAAGCCGGAAACAATGGTAAACAGGGCTGTGATCCAGTAGAGGGCCAGTGACCACATCCCATTGATGGCCCAGGGCAAACACTTAAAGGACAGAGCCAGAAGGACCGTGATCAACTGCAGGGCTGTTGTAACCTTGCTGATGAGAGTCGGACGAATTTCCACCGAAATCGACATGATGGAAAGAACGGAGATCCCGAGCAGAATAATGAAGTCCCGGCTGATGACAATCACCGCGAGCCAACTCGGAATGATATGGAGGATCGAGAGGGTCACAAAGGAACTGGCCAGAAGCGCCTTGTCCGCAATCGGATCCAGATAGGCCCCGAGCACGGTCTGCTGGTGCAGAACCCTGGCCAGAAATCCATCGAGCGCGTCGGAAAGGCCGGCAACGACAAACACGATCAGTGCCTTGAGGAAAAAACCCTGAATCAGCAGGATGACGATGATCGGTACAAGGATGATTCGCAGCAGCGTTATGAGATTCGGTATGTTCATGCTTTAAAATATCTGCCCTAATTCAAATTGAATATTCTCCTCGGCAAGCCGCGGGGAATTTGCTCGCGGGCGGATTCAGGCTCAGGAACCGATCGCGTCCGGTCCGTCCGGCAGGGTTTCCAGCGCGCGGGTCAGAACCTCCTGAATCGCCGGCTCATAGACCAGCCAGGATTTCAACTCCAGACTTTTACGCGAGAAACCATAGTTGCGATGGACCGCGCGATAGCGGACACGCCAGAGGCTTTCTCCCGTCCTTGCACTCTTCAGTTCAAACTCCGCATCAACGGCAACCGGCGAGTATAGGAGGGTGGCGGGCTTCAGGCCTTCCCTCAGCGTGGTGTAGAGAATGGCATCCACGTTGAGCATCTCCCCGAGCAACTGTGGAGACAGAGCCCCCTCACCCCCACCTGCGGGAAGGGTCGCCAGCTTTTCATCGATCCATTGCGGCGGAATCTTCGGATAACCCTTGAAATAGAGCTCCTCGATCAACTTCACCCGCAGTACGGAAGCGGTCCCGGTATCGGATCCCAGGTTTCGGACGGGCAGGACGGCAACGAGCCTCGTCCCCTTTTTGCCATAATCGGGTACAAGCATGTGAGGAATCTTCCCGGCGCAGCCCGCCAGGAAAATCAACCCCATCAAAAGCAAGACAAGACGAAAATTTTTCGACATCCTGCGAAACCCCTCACACGCCTTTTTTCAACTTTTCGATCTCTTCGCGGATGACACGCTCGGCGATATCCGGAATGACCTCGCGGGCAATCTTTTCCGCAATATCCACCGCCCGTTTCATGATCTCGTCATGAAGCCCCGTATCGACCAGCGCCATCCGGGGTCTTCTCTCGACAACATCCACGAGATCATAGATCTTTTCGGGCCTGACCTTCGGTTCCAGAACGTTTTTCCCGCGGAACCCGGGTTCGGAATCGAGAGGATCCATGAGGTCGTGGATCCTGTCTTCCGGCTTCAGCACGCGCCCCTCGATCATCATGACCCGGTCCCTGTCTTCCCTGGACAAACCTTCTGCCACAGCCGCACCCTCCTCACCGCCCTGCCCCGCCGAAAAGGCGGTTGCTCCATTGGATTCATTTACATCCGCGGGTTTCCAGCTTGTCGGCGACCGTTATCACACCTCTGCGGTCAGTTCAAGGAAATAGTAGGAGCCGGTAGATCCGCCGCCGAGGAACCCCCGTCTCCTGCGCAATCCGGTCCGCCATGTCCCGCAGGGACAGTTCTTCTCCCGATTCCCGCCGCAGTTGCCCACAACGTAGGCTGAGTTCGGCGTCGGAGCACTCCGGAATCTCCCCGGTCCGGCCGGCCACAATCAGGGTCACCTCCCCCTTGACCGCCCCGTCCCCCATCCCGGCAGCCACCTCCGCTGCCGATCCCCGCAGGAACTCCTCATAGATTTTGGTCATCTCCCGGGATACGACCACTTCCCGGTCGCCCAACAGCGCCGCAATATCGTTCAGGGACGCAAGCAGCCGGTGAGGCGATTCGTAAAAGATGAGCGTCCTTTCCTCTTCCCGCAGAGAGGTCAGCATCTGCCTTCGCCGCAGCGATTTTGACGGCAGGAATCCGAGGAACATAAAACTGTCCATCGGCAGGCCGGACACGCTGATTGCAGCGATCAGGGCCGACACCCCGGGGATCGGCGTCACCCGGATCCCCCGTGAGACCGCTTCCCGGACCAGAATGTAACCGGGATCGGAGATCCCCGGTGTTCCCGCATCCGAGACATAGGCAACGTCCTCCCCCTTTTGCAGCCTCGCGATGAGAATCCCACTTTTTTTCGCCTCATTCTGGTCATAGAGGCTGGTCAGAGGCGTGAGAATCCCATACTTATCCAGCAGAATCCGTGTTCGCCGGGTATCCTCGGCCGCGATCAGGCGAACCTCCTTGAGAATCCGGATCGCCCGGAGGGTGATATCCTCCAGGTTTCCGATCGGGGTTGCTACCACATAAAGCGTCCCCGCCGTTTCGGATCCGTCCTCTTCCGGCCGGACGGACGGCTTTCCGCTGATCGGCTGATCCTCGCGGACCGTCTTTTTCCGTTGGCTGCCCCTTTGTTGATGAAGGTTTTTTTTCATAAATTTGATTGACAGATAAAATCGCTCTGTGTTCTATAGCAGTGTCGCGGGGGAAATGCCAGAGAAACAAAGTCCCGTAGACGGCGATGCTCAGGGATGCAACCATTTCAAGCGATTCATTTTTCTCATGGGGGACAGGCAAAATGAAGCGGATTCTCATCACCGGCGGCGCCGGTTTTCTCGGATCGCACCTCTGCGAGAGGCTTCTCGCCGAAGGGGAGGAGATTATCTGCCTCGACAATTTTTTCACCGGCAGCAAGGACAACATCCGCCATCTCCTTGGGAATCAACATTTTGAATGCATCCGTCACGACATCACCAACCCCATCTACCTCGAAGTCGATCAGATCTACAATCTGGCCTGTCCGGCATCCCCCGTTCATTACCAGTACAACCCGATCAAGACGATCAAGACAAGCGTCATGGGCGCGATCAACACACTGGGGCTGGCCAAGCGGGTGAAGGCCCGGATCCTCCAAGCCTCCACCTCCGAGGTCTACGGAGATCCGGAGGTCCATCCCCAACCGGAAGGCTACTGGGGCCGTGTCAACCCGATCGGGATTCGAAGCTGCTACGACGAGGGGAAGCGGGCGGCCGAATGCCTGATGATGGATTACCATCGCCAGAATCATGTGGATGTTAAGATCGTACGGATCTTCAATACCTACGGCCCGCGCATGGCGGTTCATGACGGGCGCGTCGTCAGCAACTTTATCGTGCAGGCTCTCAAGGGGGAAGAGATCACCGTCTACGGCGAAGGATCCCAGACCCGCTCCTTCTGTTATGTGGACGATCTGATCGAGGGGCTGATCCGGATGATGAATTCCCCCGAAGGGTTCACCGGTCCCATCAACATCGGCAACCCCCGGGAATTCACCATCATGCAACTCGCGGAAACCCTGATCCGGATGACGGGTTCCTCCTCACGGATCACCTTCAACACCCTCCCCCAGGACGATCCGATCCAGCGACGGCCGGACATTGCCCTGGCCCGGGAAAAATTGGGATGGGAACCCCGGATCCAGCTCTCCGAGGGGTTGGAGAAGACCATCGCCTACTTCCGGAATGTGATTTAAAAATGAATTCATTCATGAGGATGCCATGACTTTTGAAAAGACGATTCTCTGTATCGGGGCCGGTTACGTCGGCGCCCCCACGATGGCGATGATCGCCTCCAAATGCCCCCACTGCCGGGTCACGGTGGTGGACATCAACCCTGAGCGGATCGCGGCCTGGAATTCCGACGACCTTCCCATTTATGAACCCGGTCTGGATGAACTGGTCAGGACGACGCGCGGCCGAAATCTCTTCTTCAGCACGGACATCGAACGGGGAATCCGGGAGAATGATATCATCTTCGTCAGTGTGAACACACCAACCAAATCCTTCGGCTTGGGCGCCGGAATGGCCGCCGATCTCCAGTACTGGGAAAAAACCGCCCGCCAGATTCTGGAATTTTCGGAATCCTCCAAGATCGTTATCGAAAAGAGCACCCTCCCCGTGAAAACCGCCCTCGCGATGGAAAGAATCCTGAACTGCCGGGAGAATGGCATCTTCTTCGATGTCCTTTCCAATCCCGAGTTTCTTGCGGAGGGTACGGCCGTCCGCGATCTGGAGCAGCCGGACCGCATCCTCATCGGCTCGCGGGAAACGGACAACGGCCTGAAGGCCAGGCAAACGCTGGCGGATATCTACGCGGAGTGGATTCCGCGGGAGCGGATCATCACCTCCAACATCTGGAGCAGCGAGCTTTCCAAGCTGGTCTCCAACGCCTTCCTCGCCCAGAGAATCTCCTCGATCAACGCCATCTCCGCCCTCTGCGAAAAGGCGGAAGCGGATGTCACCGAGGTCTCCCGCGCCGTCGGCATGGACAGCCGCATCGGTCCCAGGTTCTTGAACGCCAGCATCGGCTTCGGCGGTTCCTGCTTCCGAAAGGATATCCTGAACCTCGTCTACCTCTGTCGGCATTACGGTCTCGATGAGGTCGCCGATTACTGGGAGAGCGTCGTAAAGATTAACGATTACCAGCAGGAGCGCTTCATCCGGAACATGCTGGGGGCGATGTTCAATACCCTGGCCGGGAAGGGAATCTGCCTTTGGGGATTCGCCTTTAAGGCGAATACGGGCGACACCCGGGAGAGCCCCGCGATCTTCATCGCCCGGAGGCTTCTGGAGGAGCGTGCCGAGCTCGTGATCTCCGATCCGAAGGCCCTGAAAAACGCCCGCAACGACCTAAGGGAAATTGCGGGACAGGTCCGTTACGTCGAGGACCCCATCCGCGCTGCGGAAGGCTGCCACGCCATCGCGCTTCTGACCGAGTGGGACCTTTACCGGCATCTCGATTTCCAAAAGATTTTTGACGGCATGGCCAAGCCCGCCTTCATCTTTGACGGCCGGAACATCCTGGACCATAAGCGTTGCTTTGATATCGGATTCAATGTTTATCCGGTGGGGAAACCGCCTCTGAGGCATTTTTAAGATGAACGAAACGATGAACTTAAAACCGATCGGTCACGTCGTCTCGCCTGTGGAAGAGACAGTGGATGAAAAATGGGGAGGCGTGGTCTCCAGGGTGCTTCTTCTGCCGGAATATGCAGGTGGCCTCGACGGCCTCGATGGGTTCTCGCATGCGATTGTCGTGACCTACCTGCACAAGGCCAAATACGAGCCTGCCAGGCATCTGAAGAGACGACCGCGAGGACTCGAATCCATGCCGTTGCTGGGAATCTTCTCGCAGAGAGCGAAAGACCGTCCCAACCCCATCGGCATAACCACCGTGAGGATCATTTGTACCGGAACGGATTATCTTGAGGTGCAGGGGCTCGATGCAATCAACGGAACCCCTGTGATAGACATCAAGCCCTATTATCCGTCGTGCGACAGAATCGAGAATCCCCGGACACCGGAATGGGTGGCCGAGCTCATGAAGGATTATTTCTGACCGGCTCGATCATCAAGCCTTGGACACATTCAGCCGAAGGCCAATTCAAATGCGTTCCGGATGATCTCGATGCTGTAACCCGAGGGAAGCATTTTCACCGCCACGACATCGAACCTTCCCGGGCGGTGGCACAAACGCTTTTCTTTGAGATAATTCATGGCTATCCGCGAGATCTTTTTCTGCTTCTCATGACCGACGGCCAGTTGCGGGTCACCATATGCCGCGGAGCGCCGGCTCTTGACCTCGACGAAGACCAGCGTCTCCCCATCCTCGGCCACGATATCGATCTCTCCGAAAGGACACCGGTAATTGCGTTCAATGATCCGGTAACCGGCTTCCGTGAGATGGGCCGCAGCCAGTTCTTCACCCCTTTTTCCTGTGCTGATCCGCATGAACGACATGACGGCTGTCCGGTAGGATTCAGATGTCCAGTTTTTCCATCGCGGTCAGGTCATCGATTTCGGCAATCCGGAAAGAGCGGCGGTGAATCTTGCAGCGGCCGAACTTCAGAATCGCGTCGCGATGCTCCCGCGTGCCGTATCCCTTGTTGCGGAGAAAATTGTACTGGGGAAACTGGCGGTGGTACATCTCCATCAGCCGGTCCCGCGACACCTTCGCCACGATGGACGCCGACGCCACGGAGATGCTCCGGGAATCGCCGCGGATGATGGTTTCCTGGGGTATGGGGAGATCAATACGGTTCAGACCGTCGATCAGGAGGTAATCGGGAGACGGGGAAAGTTCGAGAACCGCCTCCTTCATGGCGGTGAGTGTTGCCTGCAGGATATTCACGGCATCGATCTCGGGCGCTTCGGTGATGCCGATGCCGATGGAAACCGCATCCCGCTCAATGACTCCGAAGAGTCTTTCCCTCTGCCGGGAAGAGAGCTTCTTGGAGTCGGTGATCTCGGGATGCTCATATCCCTGCGGCAGGATCACGGCGGCGGCAATAACGGGACCAGCCAGCGGGCCGCGACCCGCCTCGTCGATCCCGGCGATCATCCGATAACCGTATCCGCGGGCCCTGCCTTCAAAGCTGTTCATCCCCCGGCCCACCCTCGCCCCGCCGCCTCCTGCCTGCGGCGGGTCTTCACCGGAAGGTGTTCTACAACTTTCCGGCCTCTTTGATCCTGGCCTGCTTCCCGCGGAGGCTCCGCAGATAATACAGTCGGGAACGTCTGACCTTGCCCCGGGTGACCACCTCAATCCGGTCGATCGAGGGGGAATGGAGCGGGAAGGTCCTCTCGACCCCGACACCGTAGGAAATCTTCCGAACGGTAAAGCTGGACCGGACGTCCCCCCTTCTCCGGCGGATCACGACCCCTTCAAAGGCCTGAATCCGATGCTTCTGGCCTTCCACAATCCGGACAAACACCTTGATGGTGTCTCCCGTATTGAAATCGGGGATGTCCCCCCGCATCTGTTCTTTTTCCAGCATTTCCATGACATTCATAAACCTGAACTCCTTCTTAAATCCTATATGTTATGTTTTAATTCCATAGCACCATTTTATGACTTATATCCAATCATCATCCAGCCATCTTTTTTCTTCCGCCGTCAGAACCCTGTCCCTGAGCAGATCTGGTCTTTTTTTTCTTGTTCTTAAAAGGGCCTCCCTGCGTCGCCATGCATCGATCTCCCGGTGGTTCCCGGAGAGAAGCACCTCGGGAACCCCCCAGCCCCGATACTCGGCAGGCCGCGTATAATGGGGATATTCCAGGAGACCCATGGAAAAAGAGTCCGACGAAGCGGATTCGCAATTTCCGAGCACCCCCGGTATGAGCCGGGAAACGGCGTCCACAATCACCATGGCCGACAACTCGCCCCCCGTCAGCACATAGTCGCCGATGGAGATTTCACGGTTGACCAGATTTGTCCGGACCCGCTCGTCCACCCCTTCGTAATGTCCGCAGATCAGGATGAGCTGCGGATGTCCCGCCAGTTCTTCCGCCATTTTCTGGCAGAAACGCTCGCCCTGGGGGGTCATCAGTACAATCGGCACATCCTCTCCGATTACAGGAACGGACCGGAGGGTCCGGTCGATCGGGTCGACCTTCATGACCATCCCACCCCCTCCGCCATAGGGGGCATCATCGGTCATGTGATGCTTGTCCTCCGCATGGCTGCGGATGTCGTGCAGGTGAATGGCAATGAGCCCGCGATCCGCGGCCTTTTTCAGGAGGCTGCAACCGCAGGGAGATGCAAACATCTCCGGAAAAACGGTCAGGATATCGAACCGGATCATGATTCAAATAAGCCCTTTCAGCAGCCTGACCACCATGACGCCGCGATCCGTATCGATCTTTCTGACCACATCGCCAATTGCGGGCAACAGGATTTCCCGTCCCCCTCCCCGGCAGACGTAGACATCGTTGCCCCCCGTCGGGAACACGGCTTCGATCCGGCCCAGGATCTCATCTTCCTCGGTAAGGACCTGAAGCCCGATGATATCACGCCAGTAATACTCCCCCTCCGGGAGCTTCTGCATCTTTTCAGAGGGCATCCAGACAGAACAGCCCCGAAGCCTTTCCGCAGCATCCCTGTCATCGATTCCACCGAGCTGCAGAATGAAAGAATCCTTCCCGGCCTGCACGGCAATGAGCGGAAACGAAACAGCCTCCGGAACGCTGCGGCCGATAAGCAGCCCGGAAAGGTCGTGCAGCACCTCGGGCGATTCAAGATACGACAGAACCTTCAGCCGGCCTTCCAGGCCATGAGAACGGACGATCCTGCCTATTTCAATGAGCTCCATGGGGGAATTATTCGATGATTTCAAGAACAGACCGTTTGCGAATCTTTGTGGATGCCGCACTCAGAATGGTCCTCATCGCCTTGGCCGTTCTACCCTGCTTGCCGATGACTTTTCCAAGATCTTCCTTGGCAACTCTCAGTTCCAGGACGGAAGTCTGCTCCCCGATGATTTCGGAGACCTCGACCATATCGGGATTATCCACCAGAGCTTGAGCCATGTACTTGATCAACTCTTTCATCATCACATCCTCCACAGTCCCAAAAAAAGCTAAAGCTTGATTCCTTTCTTTTTGAGCAACTGAGATACCGTCAATGTCGGTTTTGCACCCTTCGCAAGCCACTGCCGGACGCGCTCCTCTTTCAGGATCACCTCTGCGGGGTTCTTGTTCGGATCATAATTCCCCAATATTTCCAGAAATTTTCCATCCCTTGGGGACTCGGAATCGGCCACCACCACCCGGTAGATGGGTTTGCCTTTTCCACCTACCCTTGTCAATCTCATTTTTACTGCCATCCTCTGTATCGATCACCTCCTGAAAATTAATTTTTTCGCAGATCGTGACATTTAACATATCTCTTTCCACATTAAAAGGGGAAATTGCCCCTCCGCAGGGATTTTATCCCCCCCTGGGTCATCCGCTTCATCATTTTTCGCATTTCGATATAGTTTTTCAGCAGGCGATTGACGTCCTGAACGGTCGTCCCGCTGCCCCGGGCGATCCGCTTGCGCCGGCTGCCGTCGATCAGCAGATGGTTCTGCCGCTCCCGGCGGGTCATCGAATCGATGATCGCCCCGATCCGGACCAGTTCGCCCTCGTCCGGCGTCATCTCCTTGAGGGCCTTCATCTTTTTCATCCCCGGGATCATCCCGAGGAGATCCTGCAGCGGTCCCATCTTCCGGATCTGGGTTAACTGGCCCCGGAAGTCTTCCAGGGTGAATTCATTCTTCCGGATTTTCTGTTCCAGCGCCCGCGCATCCCGCTCATCCACCGCCTCCCGGGCCTTTTCCACGAGGGACAGGACATCGCCCATCCCCAGGATCCGGGAGGCCATGCGTTCCGGATGGAATACCTCCAGGGCCTCGATTTTCTCGCCGACGCCGATGAACTTGATGGGCTTGCCGATAACGGCCCTGAGCGACAGGGCCGCGCCGCCCCGGGCGTCGCCGTCCATCTTCGTCATGATCACGCCGTCGATCCCCAGGAGTTCATCGAAGCGGCCCGCCACATTTACCGCGTCTTGACCCGTCATGGCGTCCGCAACGAAGAGGATTTCCGAAGGATGAATCGCCGTCTTGATCCGTTTGAGCTCATCCATCAGCTCCGCATCGATGGCAAGCCTTCCCGCCGTATCGACGATGATCACCTCATAGCCGTTCCGCCTGGCCTCTTCCACGGCCTGCAAACAGATCGCGACCGGGTCCTGGAGACCGGCTGCATCGAAGATGCCAGCCCCGATCTGCCGGCCGAGAACCTTCAACTGTTCCATGGCGGCGGGCCGATAGACGTCTGCGGAGACCAGATAAACCTTTTTGCCCTGGCTGGCGACCAGGCGCGCCAGCTTGACCGCGGTCGTCGTTTTTCCGCATCCCTGAAGGCCGGCCAGCATGATCGGCGCCGGAATGCGGCTGCCGAATTTCAACTGACTGCTCACGCCGCCCATCAATTCGATCAGCCGGTCATGGACGATTTTGACCACCTGCTGCCCGGGGGTGATGCTCTCCAGGACATCCTGCCCCACTGCACGCTTCCGGATGTCTTCGATGAAATCCCGGACGACACGGAAATTCACATCGGCCTCCAGCAGGGCCATGCGAATCTCCTTCAGGGCGGACTGAACGTTCTCCTCGTCCAGACGCCCCCGTCCCTTCAGTTTCCGGAAGATGCCGTCCAGCTTGTCGGTTAGATTCTCAAACATTTTCCACTCTCTAATTTCCAGCGGACCGGATCACACATTTCGCTCCGCGGATCTTCTCGGTGATCTGATCGGCGGCCGCCTTCGCCTTTTCCCGGGTTTCAAAACCACCGACGATCACGCGAAACCATCTCCCTTTGCCGGGGAGGTCCTTCATCACCACCCGGGACGCAAAACCCAGTGGCTTCAATTTATCGATCGTCTGCTCCGCTTTGGTTCGATCCTGGTAAGCGGCCACCTGAACTTCAAAACGCCCTTCCTGCAGGATTTCCTCGCCGGCCGAAACGGCCGCCGGAATCCCGGATCCGGAATCCACGGCCGGCTTCCTCTCCGGCAACGGATTTGGCTTCTTTCCCTCTCCGCCGGCAACCGGCGGGGACGTATTCCCGACTACCCCGGTGGCGGATCCCGCCAACGGCTCTGAAATCGCCGGTTTCCCAGTCAACGCGGGGGGTGGCGCGGATTTTTCCGGGGGCTGATCCTTCATTGCATCGACCGTTTTGCCGGCCGCTGTCCCCCCCTTTTTTCCGCCCAGGGTATCATAAAACGTCAAGCCGAAATGTTCTTCCCCACCGGCAGACTCATCCCGTTTTCCCGCTTCCACAGACGGGGTTGCCTTCCCGGTCTGGGGTGTGGAGACAAACAGGCGGTCCCGGATCAGCCCCTCCACACCGGAAGAAAACCTCTCCGGATAGGCCTCCATGTGTTTACCGATGACAATCCCGAGAAAGAACATCGAAAACAGCAACAGGGACATCCCGCCGATAAACAGGATCAGCCCCAGTTTTCCCAGCCTGAGTTCGAACATTCGCCTGTTTTTTGCTGCCATGGTTTTTTTAAAAACCGCCGCTACATCTTTTCCGGGGTGGAGACCCCCAGCATGTTCAGCGCATTCTTCAGGACTGTGAGGACGGACCTGACCAGGAACAACCTTGCCCCCGTAAGAGCGCCATCATCGGACAATACCTTGTTCTTATTATAATAACTGTGAAAAATGGCCGCAAGATCATTCAGGTAGAAGGTCAGTCGATGGGGCTCCAGGGTACGCGCCGCCCCCTCCACCACCTCGGGGAAGCGGGTGATCGCCTTGATGAGATCGATCTCTTCCGGAAGCCTCAGAAGGTTGGCATCCACCTGCCCGGCTACCGGCGTCGCAAGCCCCCGTTCAGCCGCCATCCGGAGGATGCTGCAGATCCGGGCGTGGGCGTACTGTACATAATAGACGGGGTTTTCGTTCGACTGTCTCTTGGCCAGTTCCAGATCGAAATCGAGGTGGCTGTCGGAACGCCGCATGAGGAAATTGTAGCGGGCCGCATCCTTCCCCACCTCATCGACCACCTCATGCAGGGTGACGAACTCCCCGGACCGGGTGGACATCGCCACGGGCTTCCCATCCCGAAGAAGGTTGACGAGCTGCACCAGGATCACCTTCAGGGCATCCTTGTCATATCCGAGTGCCTGGACGGCAGCGGACATCCGGGGGATGTAACCGTGGTGGTCGGCGCCCCAGATATCGATGACCGTCTCGAAACCCCGCAGAAACTTGTTCCGGTGATAGGCGATGTCGGCAGCGAAATAGGTCGGGTCACCGTTCTGCCGGATGACGACCCGGTCCTTCTCGTCCCCGAAGGCGGTGGTCCGGAACCAGAGGGCCTCCCCCTCCCGATAGATGAAGTCCTTCTCCTGGAGCGTCCGGAGGAGCTTCCCCACGCCATCGTCCCGGTAAAGCTCCCGCTCGCTGAAGTAGAGGTCAAAAACGACGCCGAAGAGCCGAAGATCCTCCTTGATTCCCTCGAGAATGGAGCCGGCGGCGTAATCGGTGAAAGGCCGGATGAGCTCATCCTGTTTTTCATGGAGGTGCCGGTCTCCGTCCCTCTTGACCAGTTCCGCGGCCAGGTCCCGGATATAATCCCCCCGATAGCAGCCTTCGGGAAACTCCACCGTTTCACCCAGGAGTTCCCGGTAGCGCAGAAGGAGCGATTTTCCCAGATTGTTCATCTGGTTTCCCGAATCGTTGATGTAATACTCCCGGAAAACCTGAAAGCCTGTGGCCGCGAGGATATTCGCCATGACATCGCCCACGACGGCCCCGCGCGCATGACCAATGTGGAGCGGTCCCGTGGGGTTGGCGCTGACGAACTCTACCTGGACCCGCTTTCCCTGTCCCACATTTGAGGATCCATAGTGCTCTCCCTGCCGGTCAACGGTATCGAGGAGCGTGGTCAACGCCCCCTCCCGGATAAAAAAATTCAGAAAGCCGGGACCGGCGATTTCCACCTTTTCCAGCAGCCCCTCGCAATCCTCGATCCCTTCCGAAAGGATCTTTGCGATCTCACGGGGATTTTTTTTCACCTGAGAGGCGAGAACCATTGCGATGTTGGAGGCATAATCGCCGTGGCCGGGATCCTTCGTCAGCTCCACTTCGATATGGGAGGGCGCCACCGGAGGTAAAAGCCGCGCGTCGATTCCCGCCTGAATCGATTTTTCAAGAAGGCCCGTCAGTTTTTGTTTCATGAATATCCATCCCTACTATATGAAAAAAGTTGGCCGCAAAGCCAACCCGTTGTCTCATCATTACATCGCAAAACGCCCCACCGGAAACCGGCGCCTGCTCCCGGCCCCGACCGCAAGGACAGCCGACGGTTTCCCCCTGCCTTCCGCCGGACAATTTTAGGAGGCTGTTTTGTGCGAAGGGCGGTCACGCCGGACTACTTCTCCCGGCATCCCTTTTCCACCGCATCGATATCCCTGTCCTTAATGGAAAGGTCGCGTGAATAATCCGGACAACGGACGCAACCCGACGCATCGGTCACGATGCTGTAACGCTTCTGGCAATTTTCCCGCCAGGCACAGATGGAGCAGTATTTTTTCTCCGTTCCCATGTTCACAAGTCCCTTAAGCAGGCGTTTCCCGATACGGTTTACAGGACACCCTATCCCGATCAGGATTTGAAGTCAAGAAATTTGATAACAGAGATGAGTGATGGAACCTTCCAGGGAGGGCGTTATGTTCATGGGACTTACGGAATCGGCTAATGGAGTCCTATTATCCTTTCTCTGTGCCCAGATCCAGTTCAAAGACCTTCATCGTCTTGTTGCCTTCATTGTCAACGATGGCAGCTCCGAAGGACAGTTTCCCCTGGAGAATGCGCTGGGGCGTCCAGAGGATCTTTCCCGTGTTTGCGTCGATGGTCATTCCCTCAACATAGGGGGAAATCAGCGAAAACAGGACCTTCTCACCATCCGGAGCGGCGCCGGTCAACTGGATTTCAGCCGGCTGTCCCAGACGGATCTGCGATGTAATGATCTTCATCTCCAAAGACGGGGGCAGGCTGTGGACAACCACCATCTGGCTCTCCGCAGGTGGTCCGGCGAGGCCATCGCGCAAGGCCGTCACCAAAACGCTGACCCGATCCCGGTGTTTGAGGGGCGTATCTTTCAGGACATCGCCTGTTGCCTGGGGAATGACTTGGTCATTGACTTTCCACTGATAGTTTAATGTTACCCTCTCGGCATCCGGACCGGCGAGGGAGACCTCCGCTTTGATCGGATCTGTCGCCAAAGGCTGGGAGGGGATAATCCGGATGGCAGCGATGATGGCGCCGACTCCTTCCGCCCCTGCCGCACTTTTGACCGCCGATGCCCCGGTGGCCGCCGAAGTTTCAACACCTGGCGCTGTGTTTGTATCCATCACTGTGGCTGACCCATCCGTCACCGATTTTCCCGTCTGGCCGGCGGCGGACACGGCGGGTGAATTCGCGGGCGAACGGTTCCATTGCCAGAGGATGATCACCATGATCAGCACGGCAAGCGCGATAACAACGTTCTTGACGGTCATTATCTTCCGCGGTGCGGTTTTTCGATGTGGGGGCGGGAGCACGGAAAGAGAGATGGGCTTCCGCGCTGTTGCCTCTTTTTTTTTCACTGAAATCTCCGATCTCTCCGGCATACCATGTTGCCCCTGTTGGTCAGGGCAGGGGGATTGAAATCTACCCGAAGCGTGTTGGCGTTCCATCCCCAACGCCGCTGACGGTTACATAGAGGTCTGAAACAGAGCCATCCTTCCCGTGTTTAAGCTACTCAACTCGTTTGTCTTTCCAGAAGATCATATTCGTCCGATTCGCCCAGGCTGGAGGATTGATGTTCACCCGCTGGGTCTGGGCACCGATGAGGCCGCTGCCGCTCGTCGTGACGTACATATCGGGGGTCGTTCCACCACCCGGTTTCAGCGAAATGATCGGGGCGGAGGGGATCCCCGTCCCGACATCAATGCTGCGGGGCGGGGTAGCGGTGCTCCCCGGAATGACGAGAGCCCCGGCGCCGGTCGTGTAATTGAGGCCGTAGAGTTTCGCCGTACCCCCCTGATAGCAGGGGTTCGTGCTGCTGGACGGTGTAAACGTGGTCGCGTAGAGGACCCCGCCGAAGACTGTCGGATCGGCAAGGACCTTTTCGCCCGCGGCCAGGCTGATGTAGTAGCCGAATTTCGAGGTGTCGGTGAAGCTCGCGGCACTCGATATATCCTGCATATTCCCGATGGTGCGGGGGGTGGTGGCCATTCGATCCTCGTCCTTCAATGCGAATATCTTCTCACTTGCGGTTGCATTCGTTGGATCCATCTTATCGCCCGTACCCCAGTAGACCCAGATTTTGTTATCCATATCCTTGGCCACGGACGCCGACGAGTATATCGGGCGACCACTGCTGGCCTGGAAAAGACGTGCGCCCGTCCACAAGGAGGAGGTGCTGCCACAGGAATCGCCGTCGCTCTTGAGGCAGAACGTGAAACGCCACATGTTACCGCCAAGGTCGCCCAGATAGACCGTATCGATGAATCCGTCACTGTCCGTATCGACGATCGAGGGCGGGGCCGGCATGGGGTAGTCCAGATTCGCATTGTCCGCCTTGGTATAACTCCACAGGACGCTCCCGTCGACGAGATCGATCACGAAGAACCCCTTGCCGCTGTTCACGGCGCCCGGCGCAGAAACACCGCCGCCGATGAAGGCGACCCATTTCTCGTTCCCTCCGTCCAGAACGCGGCCGATCATCGGCTTGCTCCAGGGCGCCCCCATATAAGGCGCCCGGGCAGAGGAGAATCCGAGCCGCCACTTGAAGGTCGGGCTCAGGCTACTGGTCGTATCGAGGCAGTAATAACCACAGTAATATTGATATGTAGAAGTATACGACTGGTTAAAGCCGGAATCGCACGAGGAGGAAGAACTCCAGAGATTCGTCCCGGCGCCCCGGCCCTCCCCGAAGAGCAGGAGCGTCTTCCAGTCCGAGGCGGCTTTTGACGTTCCCGCGCCTGCGGTCGAGGGTACCCAGGCGTCGGCGACCGTCACCGGGCCGTCGACGTAATACTGGTGCGTGAGCGATGACGGTTCGGTCGCATGGGCGGTCAGCTTCAGGCGCGACAGCACGTTCGGCGGGATGAAACTCCACGCCTCGGAACCGTTGCTGGTCTTGAAGGCGTGCAGTTGTCCGTCATTCGCACCCGCGAGGATGACCCTCAGACCGTTACTGGTAGCGCGAACATGACTCGTCCGGTGCTGGGCAAAGGCATTCGGGTTGGCGGTCGCATCCCGGACGTCGTCGTAGTACACGGAGGGGGTCCCCACCGTGATGGGGGTCGAACGAAAGACATCCCCCAGCTTCCAGTTCTCCGGGTTGTAGGCGCTTTCACCGCGGAAATAACCGACCACCGCATTGCGTTCGGCATCCGTTGCGACGGCGAGATCGGCATTGGTCAGATTCGCCGTCGTGAAATCGATCAACGCCCCCGCCTTGTAGGTCTTCATGATCCGGTCGGCTGCCGCGGTATTTTTCAGAACCGTCCCCGCATCCCACAGTTCGGCCCCCACGGTGCCGTCGACGTTGACAGCGTACTGTTTCAGGTGTCCGAGCCAGACCGGATCGCCCGAGATCGGCTGGAAGGAGCCCTCATAGATGAAGTTCTCATCCACCGTCCGGCTGGACTGGATCGACGACTGCGAAAAGGAGTAGGTGGCCTCGCGGATGATGGTGATGGCCGCTTTTACGGCCGCGACCAGTTGGTCCGCGTCGGCGGCGAGAAAAGCGTACCCCGACAGATCCAGGTATCCGGGATCGTTGGAACTGGCGCGGAAATTGGCAGTCGAATTACCCGTGGTGGTCGGATAGGGTTTGGTGGCGTCATAACAGACTTCCGTCAAAGTCGAACCAGCCGATCCACAGCCCGTCACGCCTGTCGGATAGCAGGCCGCAGCGGTAAGATTGCAGCAGGCCGAGGTGTTGGTGGTAGAGCAGCCCGTAACGATACTGTAGGCGGTCCCGCTGCCCGTATTGGAGGAATTGGGGTTGTCCGTCCCGCCGTAGTAGGCCATCCAGTTGAGCGTATTGCGCAGATAGGGGGGCATTGCGGTTCCGAAACCGATGACAAAAACCTTGTAACCCGCATCGCCCAATGCCTTAGCCTTTGCCACCGCCTCGCGTCTGTTTTTATAGCGATCATTATCGCATTCGGAGCCGTCGCCGCCGCAGCCGTAGGTATCCGAACCGTCCGTAATCAGGATCACGAACTTCTGGCGGCAGTCCTTGGCATCGTCGGTTGCCTTGTGGGCATCAAGGGCCAGCTTGGCTTCCTTCAACTGTGTAATCAATGGCGTTCCGCCGCTGGCGGATTCGGCGCTCACACTGGTGTTGATGCTGCTGTAGCTGGAGCCGATGGTCTTGATCAAACTGTTGCATCCGCTGGTGTAACTGTTCCCCGTATCATCATCGGAGCAGTTGTAAAACCGCATATACCCGAGCCTGACCCCGAGGCTGGTTTCATCGGCGGTGTTGATCGTGCCGTCGTTGTTGTCGTCGAGGATGTTGAAGATGGATCGCTTGGCAATGGACAGGCGGCTGCAATTTTTCGTGCAACCGCCGGATGTGCAAGGGACGGAGCAGGATGACGTCGTGCAGGGCGTCGTGCAGCCGGTCGTTGTGCACGCCACGGTGCAGGATCTGCCGCTCCAGGAGGAGTAATGGGAACTGGCGCAGAATCCATTTGCGCAGTCGGTCCAGGTTTCACTGTAACGGCAGTTATACGTATCCGGCGTGCTGCAAGAGGAATGTGCATAATAGGTGGAGCTACTGACCGGACTGTTGCAGAACCCGTCGGTGCGCCCGCAACTGCTCCCCCGGCAATTTGTCGTATTCGCAGTCCCGCAGGCAGAGGCCGCGTAAAAGGGGGTGGCAACCTTGGCGCTGGTGCAGAATCCGTTTGCACAATTGGTGCCTGTGCAGTTAGTGCTATCCGCAACGGAGCACGAGGTGTTCGCATAGTAGGTAGTGGCGCTCTTGGAACTTCCGCAAAAGCCCCCGCTGCAACCGGTGCCGCTGCAGTTCGAGGTATCGGAGGCGCAGGATTCGGTCGCCCCATAGGTCAGATCGTCCCCCGCCGGATTCCAGGCCATGCTTCCCGACAGATCCAGCGAAATCAAGGCGTCCGGCGCCGTGGAGGTGGTGAAGAGGGCGGTCTCATCCGCCCGGGATGTCCCCCCAAAAAGACACAGGCCGGCCAGGAGCGCGACCATGATACGGTTTTTCGCAGACATCATCTCCTCCTCTATCTCGACATCGTGTCGCCGCCGGGGTTATAGTAGCCCATTCCGACATCGATCGTTACCGAGCTGTTGTAATTCGTATTGACACCCGTCGCGCTGCCCATAAAGCGCTGCTGTACCCATGACTGGCCGCCGGCGATCGAGTAGCCGGGCATGGGGATCGCAGCCGGTCCCGGAGCGCGACGGATGGAACCGAACGTGTAGCGCGAGTTCGGATCCGTCGCGGCGTTCACCTGCTGATTGGTCTCCAGGACGGCTGGCAAAGTGTCCCAATTGACTACCGGCATCACATTGATTTTCTGCATCATCTGGTGGATGCCGGTTTCGGCTCCCAAGATCGCCTTCTTTTCCCCGACGACGCGGCTGGTGATCTTGAGATCTCCGGTCGTGACGGAAAGGGCCAGAAAACCCAATGCCATGAGGATCATGATGGCAAGGATCGCCGTAACCAGGGCGAACCCCCTCCGATCCCCGGAACAGATGACGCCTTTTCTCTCAATTGATGACATGGTTCCTCGGAATCACACTCGTGGAATAGACCGTCCGCCTTCTCTGTCCCGAATTCGCATCGACATCCTCCGTCTCCACCCACAGGGTGATTTCGATTCTGGCGATATTCGGAATCCCCGCCGGCAATCCTGCGGCCGTAATCTCGGTTCCCTGGGCGTTGAAATACCGGAAGACGGGAACCGCGGCCGTATTGATGACACGGACCGCGCGCGGCCTGCCGCTCGCCGCAGTGTCTCCCAGAAAAGGCTGATTCCCTCCGCAGTTCGTCGAACGGGTGAGGTACTGGTTTGCCGAATCATAGTCATAGGTGATGATCTCGTTGCTGCTGCCGCCTATGACGCCGTCGCTGTCACCGACGCCGTCACCGTCAACGTCGGGACCGCTGATGTCCGCTTCAACGGTAATCGATGAGTCGGTCGCCGCCTGGATCCCCCGGTAGCCCTGGCTGACGGATGCCGTGGTGCAGTTTCCGGGACCCACCCAGATATTGGTCATACGGGCCGGATTGTAAGAGGCCATCTGGATCTCCAGGGACATCAGTTCCAGGGCGGCACGGGCATCCTGATGGGCGACCACTTTTCTCTCGACGTTGACGGTGGATCGCTGCCCCACATTTACCACGGCGTAGATGGCCGCGATGATCACCAATCCCACGGCAATCGAAATCACCATCTCCACCAATGTATAGCCCGCGTGTTTTTTCATACGCATCCAAGGGGAAATCGAAAAGACTCCTGCCGGGCAACAACGGTGCTCTCGGCGATGCCTGTTGCATTGAGCGGCGGCCAGCTCACCCGGACCGTAATCCGCCAGACATTCCCGCCGAGGTTCGTGGTGGTCGTCTCGACGGTAAAACGGGTGTCGCCCGACTGTGCCGTTCCCTGGCTGCTGGCATTGACGGTCTGGGTGACCGTTCCCGCCGATACCGTGTTGCAGGGATTCATGACCCAGAGCTCCTGCCTCGCGAGTTCCCTGCTGAGGACGAGCGCCCCGTGTCCGAGATAATCGGCCCGGGCGCTCGCTTTCCATGCGGAAGGCTGCATGGACAGGAGCCCGATCAATCCGATGGAAACGAGCAGGATCGCGATGACCGATTCGATCAGGGTGACTCCCCGTTTATTGTAAAGTGTACTCGACATACGTTCTTCCCGTGATGTTGACGGTAATCTTGGCCGTGGAACCTAACCCGTTGCGCAGGGTCAAGTTCCCATTCGACACCGTTCCCCGGTTACGCAAGCTGACGACGGACCCGCCGCTGAAGTTGACGCTGACGATGAGAATGCCGTTTCCAAAAGAGGCCAAGGACTTTGTCCACAAAGTGACTCCCGTGTCCGTGCGAGACAGGGCGTAATTGTTGCCGGCAACGTTGAATGTGAGGCGATAGAAATCCAGATTTTCTGAAACCGCCTGTTGCTTCGCATCGGAAAGATCGGCCATCACTTCCCTCGCGGCGGTTTTCAGATTGGCGTTGGCTGCATACCTCTGCCACGTGGGAATTGCGAGTGCCGACACAATCGAGATCAGGGCGATCACGACGAGGAGCTCAACCAGCGAAAACCCCGGTGGAATGCATACTCTTTTCATACAGCCCATTCATTCCTGCGGGTTCGGCGGCGGAAATCCATTTTCCCGAATATTTTCAGAAAGAAACCCGCTTTTGAGCCTATGATAAGAGCAAGGCGGGTTTATTGTCAATAGAAACATCGTTACCCGCGTGAACTGCTTCACACCTTCCGTGTGATTCTCTTCACTTTTGCGGCGAGCCCCTTCCGCTTCAGGTTCTGAAGGCATCAAACAGGAGGATCAGCGAGTTCCCGAAAAACAGATAGATCATGGCCGCCATACAGAGGAAGGGGCCGAACGGAACCGCATATTTCATGTCCTTGCCCTGGAACAGGATGAAAGCGAGACCGACGACCGCCCCGAGAAGAGAACTGACCAGAAGAATGAAGAGAAGCGATTTCCAGCCGAGAAACGCCCCCAGCATGGCGAGCAGGTTGACATCTCCGCCCCCCATCCCCTCTCTCCCCGTCAACGCCTCGTAGTACACGGCCACGAAGTAGAGGATGCCTGCGCCGATCATGATGCCGAGAAAGGCGTCGATGACAGTAAGCCCCATGAAAAGGACGGCCAGAACCGCAAAGACCGGAATCCCGCCCAGGGTAAACACATGGGGGATGATCTGGTGATCGAGGTCGATGAAGCTGATGACGATCAGGGTACAGACGAAAAGGAAGACGGAAGGAAAGGCGGGAGTCAGACCATAGCGGGAAAAGAGAAACCAGGCGAAGACAGCCGTCAGGAGTTCGATCAGCGGATAGCGGAAGGAGATTCTCCCCCGGCAGTCCCGGCATCTTCCCCCGAGGAGGATAAAACTGATCACGGGGATGTTATCGTAGAAGCGGATCGGATGGCCGCATTGCGGGCAGCGGGAGGGGGGGGAGACAATCGAGAGCTCCTCCGGGATGCGGCCGATGCAGACGTTGAGGAAACTCCCCACGGCGGCCCCCGCCAAGGTAAAGATGACCGCCAGCCACAACATCGAAAACATGCCGATTCACCCTTAACAAGCTGTTGAAAAACGCTCATCTGCTGCGTTGCGCTGCAAACCTCATCCCTCAACGTATTTCCATATACGCCTCGCTCTTCGGTTTTTACGCGCCTTGCATCTGACCATCCCGTATCCAGTACGGGACAAACTTTTGAACAGCATGCCCAGTTGGGTGTTTTTCAACACCCTATTGAGGCCTTGGCCGCCGGCCTTCAGCCGTCCTTTCGCCCCCAGTCGTAGGGGATATCATTTTCGTGGGGATGAACCCGGAATTCATCCGGTTCCTGATAGCGGTAAGGTTCGGTCGGGGTGTTCACGACGATCGCCTCTTCCGGTGAGATGCACTTGAAGCCATGATAGACGAAGGGGGGAATATGGACGAGGATCGGGTTGTAAATCCCCGCGAAGAACTCGTTCACCTCACCGCGGGTTGCGGAACCCTCCCGGCCATCGTACAGGACGATCTTCATCATCCCCCGGACAACCGCCATGTTGTCGGACTGCACTTTATGGTAGTGCCACCCCTTGACCACCCCCGGATAGGCGGTCGTCATGTAGACCTGGCCGAAACCTTGGAACATCTCGTCATCGGCGCGCAGCATCTCCATCAGACGACCGCGCTCGTCGGAAATGACCTTCAGTTTCTTGACCATTACCCCGTCGATCATCATCACTCCTTAGGCTTTTCTCAGAGTTTGTTCGCCCCGGTTTTGGCCACCATGCCGCCGGCGTACTGGAGGGAATCGAAGGTCCCCGCGTCGGTCCACCACCCGTCCAGGATGTCCCAGGCGATCTTCCCTTCCCGGATGTAGAAATTGTTGACGTCGGTGATCTCCAGTTCCCCGCGTTCCGAGGGCTTCAGCGTCTTGATGAAATCGAAGACCCGGTGGTCGTACATGTAGATCCCGATCACCGCATAGTTGGAGGCGGGCGCGAGCGGTTTCTCATCGATCCGGACGATCTTTTCCCCCTCGAAGACCGGCACGCCGAATCGCTGGGGATCGGCAACCTCCTTCAAAAGGATGCGGGCTCCGTCCTTCTGCGTCCGGAACGACTCGACCGCCCCGCGGATGTTCCTCTCGATGATGTTGTCGCCGAGAATGACGACGATCTTGTCGTTGTCGGCAAAGTATTCCGCGAGGCTGAGCGCAGCGGCGATCCCACCCTCCCCTTCCTGGTAGGTATAGTTGATGTGCCGAAGACCGAACTCCTTTCCGTTTCCCAGGAGGCGCAGAAAATCCCCGGCACTGTTCCCCCCGGTTACGACGAGGATCTCGTCGATCCCGGCATTTACCAGGGTCCGGATGGGATAGTAAATCATCGGCTGGTTGTATATCGGCAGCAGATGCTTGTTGGTGACCTTGGTCAGGGGATACATCCTTGTCCCCAGACCTCCCGCCAGAACGACACCCTTCATGCGTTTCTCCTCTCGGCCCCTTTCATTGGGCGGCGTATCCATAGCACATTTTGAAAGGGGATCACAACGAAAAACCGTTTACATCCCCCATCGTCATGTTATAAAAGACTGGCCGGAAACGATAGGAGATGCAGATCATGTCGGGGAAAATCCGTTCGATCGATGAGAAATTTATGCGCCGGGCCCTCGCGCTGGCCCGGAAAGGAGAAGGGAGCGTCAGCCCGAATCCGCTGGTCGGCGCCGTAATCGTCCGGGACGGACGGATCATCGCCGAAGGCTTCCACCACTGCTGCGGCGAAAACCATGCGGAAATCGACGCCATCGGTCATGCAACGGAAACAATCGCGGGGGCAACCTTCTACATCACCCTGGAGCCGTGCAGCCATTACGGCCGGACCCCCCCCTGCGTCGAAGCCCTGATCGCTCACCGACCCGGACGCGTGGTCGTCGGCGCTGTCGATCCCAATCCCCTCGTCTCCGGAAGGGGCATCGAGGCCCTCAGGCATAGCGGCATCGAAACGGAGGTCGGCGTCCTCGAGGAGGCCTGCCGGGAGAGCAATCAGGTCTTCTTTAAATACATCCGGACCGGCCTTCCCTATGTCACCCTCAAGTTCGCCCAGACCCTCGACGGCCGTATCGCGACCGCCTCGGGCCACTCCCACTGGATCAGCTCACCCCCGTCCCTCCGTTTCGCCCACCGTTTGCGGGCGGTCCACGACGCGATCCTCGTCGGAGCGGGCACCGTCCTTGCAGACAATCCGGAGCTCACCTGCCGACTTGTCCGGGGCCGGGATCCCCTCCGGATCGTTGTCGATTCCCGGCTGCGTGTTTCGCCGGATGCCACCGTTTTTTCGGACGGGAAAAAGACGCTCGCGGCCGCAACCCGCCACGCCCCTGCAGAGAGGCGGCGGCTTCTGGAGAAGAAGGGCATCGAGGTCTTGGAGATCGACGAGGACCCGGCGGGAAGCGTCGATCTGCATGCACTGCTGACGCTGCTTGGGAAACGGGAGATCTCTTCCCTCCTCGTCGAGGGGGGCGCAACCTTGGTCACATCCTTCTTGAAGGAAAACCTGGCCGACCGCCTGATCGTCATCCTCGCCCCGAAGATCGTAGGCGTTGGGATCGACGCCGTCGGCGACCTGGGCATCCGGCGGATGGACGACGCCCTGATGTATCGTTATGAGCGGATCATTCGCTGCGGAGAAGACTTGATCCTCGATGCCCGAAAACGCATCAATGCGGACAGCCGCCCGGAGACATCGCCAGTCGCTCAGCCGCCCGGATCCCGTCGAGGGCGGAGCTGACGATTCCTCCGGCGTAACCGGCCCCCTCCCCGCAGGGAAAGAGCCCCGCCACATTCACACCCTGACCGTCTTCGCCCCGGAGGATCCGGACCGGCGAGGAGGTCCTCGTCTCCACGCCGATCAGATGGGCCTCCCCGGTGATGAACCCCGGCATCTTCCGTTCGAATTCCGCAAACCCCCGCTTCAGGGCCTCCACAACAAAGTGGGGAAGGAGATCCCTCAGATCCGCGTTCCGGACGCCGGGGAGGAAACTGCCGCGTCCGATGGGCAAGGAATCCCTCCCATACAGGAAATTCATCAGACGCTGCGCCGGGGCGCAATAGTTTCCGCCCCCCGCAACAAAGGCCCTCTCCTCCCAGTGCCGGCGGAAGTCCAGACCCGCGAGCGGTCCTTCGCCCCCCAGGTCCTCGGTCCGGACATTCACGACGACCGCGCTGTTGGCGAAGGGGCTCTCCCGCCGGAAGCGGCTCATCCCATTGGTGATCACGCCGCCCGTCTCCGCGCTGCACCCGATCACCTGCCCGCCGGGACACATGCAGAAGGAATAAACGGAACGGTTGAGCGCTTCGATCTTCGCCGTGAGGGTATAATCCGCAGGAGGCAGGTCGGGATGGCCTGTCCACTGTCCGTACTGAATCCGGTTGATGATCTCCTGGGGATGCTCAACGCGGAGACCCATGGCAAAGGGTTTGGGGGCCAGAGCGACCCCCCGCTCCGCCAGTTTTTTGTAGGTGTCGGAAGCGGACTGCCCGATCGCGAGAATGAGCCGGTCCGCCCGGATCTCCTCCGAACCGTTCACAACGATCCCGACCAGTTTCCGCTCACGGATCAGAAAATCGGTCACATGCGCCCCGAAGCGGATCTCGCATCCCATCTCGGTCAGCCGCCGGCGGAGATTCACAACAACCTCGCGCAGGCGGTCCGTCCCGATGTGGGGGCGGGCGTCCGTCAGGATATCCGCCGGCCCCCCCATCTCCGTGAGAACCCGTTTGACCCAGGCGGTGTAGGGATTTTTGATCCGCGTCGTCAGTTTGCCGTCGGAAAAGGTCCCCGCTCCACCCTCCCCAAAATGGACGTGGCTCTCCGGGTTCAGAACGCCCCTCTCCCAGAAGGCGCGGACGTCGGAGAGGCGCTCCGGAACCGCCTTTCCCCGTTCGAGCAGAAGAACGGGCATCCTCTTCGCAGCGAGCGTCAGGGCGGCGAAAAGCCCCGCCGGTCCACAGCCGGCAACAACCGGCCTCGGTCCTGGATTGAAGCTTCCCGCCCGCAGGGCGGGGCTTCCCGGCAAGGAAGCTGCCTGCTCTTGATTGCGCCCCAGATCCCCACCTGCCAGGCGGGGCTTGCAGGTTGCGCTTCCGGTCGAAACGCCCCCTGCCGGTCCCTGCGGTTCTTCCGGGATGTCCGGCATCTCCGTCACACTCACCCCCGACGCTTCCTGTCCCGTCCCCGGTCTCCAACCGACACCATCCGCCAGCCGGACAACCAGCAGAAAGACGAAACGGGGCGGACGGGAACGCCGCGCATCGATCGACCGCCGGACCACCTTAAGTTCGGTGATCGCACCCTCGGAAAGGCCGAGGAGGGAGGCTACCCGGGCGGGGAGAAGGGTCTCGCGCTCGCCGAGTGAAAGAGTCATACCGTTGATATTCAATACCATTGTTTATTAACCATTGAAAAATGCCCCCCGTTGTTATAGACCACGCTCGAACATGCGGAAAGGAACCAATCTGCCCCCCGCCGGAAGGGAAGTCCATGCCCTGGTATGCCGTCCACACGCGAAGCCGCCATGAAGACCGTGCCTGTCTCGGTCTCCAGCAGAAATCCCTTCACGCCTTTCTACCGAAGTTGGAGGTCTGGAGCAAGCGGAAAGACCGGCGGAAGAAAATCATGATCCCCATGTTTCCGGGGTATCTCTTCGTCGAGATCGGAACGTTGGAAAATCAGATCAAGGTCGATGTTCTCAAAACCTTCGGCGTCGTCCGCATCCTCGGGAAATCCATGGGTTCGGAGCCCATTCCGGTTCCCGACGGCAAGATTGACGCCATCCGGCGGATCGTCGATTCGAGGGTGGAGGTACAGCAGTTCCAATATCCGAAGGTCGGAGAACCGGCCCGGATCATCGACGGCCCCTTCAAGGGGATTGAAGGCCAGGTCCTTCGAACGGATTATGAAAAGGAGTTCTTCGTGATCGAAATCGAACTTCTCCAGCGTTCCGTCGCGATCAAACTGGAAGGGTTTCAGATCACCCGGCTTTGACCCTGCGGAAGACTCTCTCATATTGTAACGCCGTAATCATTTTTGAGAAAATCGACGTTTTTCCGGGCGTTGTCATACTTCACCTTCCCGTAGTGGTAATAGTCGAATTCTATGGAGGAGATGTTTAACTGGATCAGGCTCCAGAGAAACCAGTAGATATCCGGAAAGGGTTTGAAGAGATCCGTCATGTAATGATGATGGTCCGTATCGTTGCCTTCCCAATAGACGTCAAGAAGCCCCCTTTCCACCGGCCGGGGGAGCAGAATTTCCTGGAACATGTCGGCCAGATCATAATAGGAGGGAGCCATACCGCCGTACTCCCAGTCGATCAGGCACATGGGAGATCGATCCCCGTCTTTCGTCAGCACAAAGTTATCCGCGAGGAGGTCGTTGTGGCAGGGTACGTACTGAGAAGGGAAGACACCGGCCACCTCGCTGATTTTTTCAAGAATTCGGATCGTTCCGGGGATATCGAACTCCAGGTAGTGGGGATGGATTTCCTCCAGGGTCTTGTATAAACGCCTCACCTCGACCAGGGGATTGAAGAGGGAAGGCAGCGTGATCCCGCTTTGGTGAACGGTTCGGATCGGAGAGATGATGCGTTCCCAGAGCTCCTCCTTCAGGAAATCCTGGTTCTTCAGCACGTATCCCGGGATGAACCCCACCACGGTGACGCCCTGCTCGGGAAGGTACCGGATCAACCTGGGGGTGATTCCCAATGCGCCAAGCCGACGAAGGTTCTCCATTTCCGCGTCGCGGTCGATGAAAAGCTCGGTCTTTTTGCCGTAAAATCGGAATACGCAGTCCATTCCATTGCCGCAGGTGACCCGGTAGAGTTGATTCGTGATCCCGCCTTTCAGTTCCCGGATTTCCAGCGCCAGACCGTTCCATTCAGGCATCAGTTTGACGCAATCGGCATAGTTGAATTCCATGGACAATGACCCCTGCCTGAGTCTTCAGATTTTCACCTGCTTATCACTCTTCTGCAGAATCGGCAACTCCCCAATGGTTGTAATAAAATCTCCTTTACATACAAAACGCCTTTCGGTATCCTCAGATCACCAAAAAAGCAAGTTCTTCTCAACCTTTTTCGGCATACTGCTCATACAAAAATATTAGGCGCTTGAGATTCGGTACTTATTCATTCCCGGAGGATTTCATGAAAGAAAAGAAATTTGACCCCCGAAGAGATTACCCGTTGGCCTCCCAAAGGCCTGATCTGGTTAAAACCCTATCCGGATTGGACTTTTCGGAGATTTCCTTAGAAAATGTCTCCTCCGGGAAGATCCCTCCTCAGGAGATCCGGATCAGCCCCGAGACCCTGGAATATCAAGCCCGGATCGCAGAAGCCCATGGAAGATTTCAGTTGGCAACCAATTTTAGAAGGGCTGCGGAATTGACGAGGGTTCCGGATGAGGAGGTTTTAAAGATCTACAACGCGCTCCGACCTCATCAAGCCACAAAGGAGGACCTCCTTTTGATCGCAAAGGTCATTGAGAAGAAATATAAGGCAAAAATCAATGCCCGGTTCATTCGCGAGGCGATTGAGGTTTACGAAAAAAGAGACCTATTAAAGCAAGCGCAACGCATGGGTGAAAACCATGGATAGATCCAAACGATTTGAGCTATTGGCCCAGAGAGAAGTCAATAAAGACTCGTTTATCCAGGAGTGGCCGGAGGTGGGGCTGGTCAATATGGAGAGCCCTTTCGATCCCAAGCCCAGCCTCGTCGTCGAAGAGGGGATCGTCGAGGAGATGGATGGGAAGAAACGGAAGGACTTTGACATCATCGACTACTTTATCATCCACCATTGCCTTGACCTCAAACAGGCTCAAAAGGGGATGGAGATGGATTCCCTGGGAATCGCCCGGAAGGTCCTCGATATCGATGTATCCCGGAAAAGGGTCATCAAAATCTTCAGTGGCCTCACACCCGCCAAAATTCTGGAGGTCATCAAACATCTTGACACCGTGGAGATGATGATGGCCTTGCGCAAGATGCGCGCCCGAAAGACGCCGGCCAACCAGGCCCATGTGACGAATCGGAGGGAGAACCCTGTCCTTCTGGCCGCGGATGCGGCTGAGGCGGCTTTGAGAGGATTTGCAGAGGAGGAGACCACCGTTGCGGTTCCCCGGTCGGCCGCCATGAATGCCCTGGCCGTCCTGGTCGGTTCCCAGACCGGTCGCGGAGGCGTCCTGACCCAGTGTGCCGTGGAAGAGGCCCTGAATCTGAAACTGGGAATGCTGGGGTTGACCACCTATTCGGAGACCCTCTCCGTTTACGGGACTGAATCGACCTTTAAGGACGGGGACGATACCCCCTGGTCCAAGGCCTTCCTTGCCTCTGCTTATGCCTCCAGAGGGACGAAGATCCGGTTCAGCTCGGGCACGGGGTCCGAAGTGCTGATGGGCAATTCCGAAGGAAGGTCGATGCTCTATCTCGAGATCCGGTGCCTCATGTGTATCAAGGGCGCCGGGAGTCAGGGGGTTCAGAATGGCTCCATCAGCTGCATCGCGCTTCCCCTCTCTCTGCCGGGTGGAGGCCGAACCGTCCTTGCAGAGAACCTGATTGCAACCCTTTTGGATCTGGAGGTGGCCTCCGGCAATGACGCCATGTCTTCCCATTCCGACATGCGCAAGAGCGCCAAGCTCATGACCCAATTCTTACCGGGGACGGATTTTATCACTTCCGGTTACAGCTCCATGCCGCGAAAAGACAACCTTTTCGGTGGCGGCAATTTCGATTCGGAGGATTACGATGACTACCTCATTCTGCAAAGGGATTTCCTGGTCAACGGCGGGATTGTGCCCGTTGAAGAAGGGGAAGTAATCCGGATCCGGGAAAAAGCGGCAAAGGCGATTCAGGCCCTGTTCAAAGAGCTTGGCTTTCCGCCGATCACCGATGAAGAGATTGAGGTTGCCGTGACCGCCCACTCAAGTCAGGATATGCCCGAGAGGAATCGGGTGGAGGATCTCAAGGCCTCTGAAAGGATACTGAAAGAGAATATCACCGGACTTGATGTGGCCCGAGCCTTGAGCAAGCTGGGTTATCAGGACATTGCAGGGAGGATCTTGGAGATCCAGAAGCAGAGGGTCGCCGGGGATCACCTCCAGACCTCGGCCATCTTTGATGCCGACTTCCATGTCCAGAGCGCCATCAATGATCCCAACGATTACCAGGGACCGGGAACAGGGTATCGCCTGACAGGAGAGATCCGGAGAAGATTGACGGATATCCCTCAGGCCAAAGATCCCCGTCAGATTGCCACGCGTTCTCTGAACAAGCCTGAGATGCTGATCGAAGAGATTGGAGAGGCGGTTATTGGAACAGATCAGAATGAGGTCGTCATCGGACTTGGCCCGGCATTCGGGACTCACATGATGGAGACCATTATCGGCCTGCCCCATGCGGAGGTGCTGAAAGAGATCCTCCGGGGGATCGAAGAGGAAGGGGTGAAGGCAAGGGTCATTAAAATTTATGAGACCGCGGATTGCGCCTTCATCGGCCACAAAGCCGCGCAGCTCAGTGGTTCCGGCATTGCCCTCGGCATCCAATCGAAAGGAACGACGGTGATTCATCAGAAAGATCTTTCACCGCTGAACAACCTTGAACTTCTCTCCCAGGCCTCGAACCTCACCATCGAAACCTACCGGGCCATTGGAAGAAATGCAGCGAGATATGTAAAAGGAGAGCCGCCCTTTCCTGTCCCAACGGTCATTGATAACATGGCCAGACTGAAATATATCGTGAAGACGACCTTGATGCATATGAAAGAGACGGAACAGGTGGATCCCCTTAAGTCTCCCCGGGAATTGAGGGTAAAATTCCCATGACCAGGATCCGCTCATCCTGCTGCAAAGGAAAGTCATTATCTACCCTCCCGGGATTTTGTTTCCCGGGCGTTTTTCCCCCTTTTTGATTTTCAACTTGACATTCTTCCGGATATGCGCAAGAAACCGCAGTTATTATTGATGATCAATTTGGTCTGGATGATGCGGTCATATTCGCAAGTCCTTAGATAAACTTGGAGAAATCCATTGTACGGGAGACAGGGAAAGTTGAAGGGACATATCACGATCGACAGGGAACTTTGCAAGGAATGCCATCTGTGCATCCATGCATGTAAAAAGGGCATGATCATCCCCTCCCACGAATACAATTCCCGGGGGTATCGCCCGGTCTGTTTCAAAGAGGGAGAGGAGTGTACGGGGTGCGCCCTGTGCGCGATCACCTGTCCGGATATCGCAATCGAGGTTTACCGTGAATAAAGTGCTGATGCAGGGCAACAAGATCATCGGAGAGGCAGCCGTCCTTGCGGGATGCCGTTTTTACGCGGGCTATCCGATCACCCCGCAGAATGAAATCCCGGAGTACATGTCGGAGCGTCTGCGGCAGGTGGAGGGCGGTGTTTTCGTCCAGTCGGAAAGCGAAATCGCGGCAATCCACATGGTGATCGGGGCGAGCGCCGCGGGCGTCCGCTGCATGACTTCGTCGTCAAGCCCCGGAATCTCCCTCAAGCAGGAGGGGATCTCCTCCATGGCGGCATGCCAGCTTCCGGGTGTGATCGTCAACATGATGCGGGGCGGCCCCGGCCTGGGAAACATCTGCCCGGCCCAGGGGGATTATTTCCAGGCCACGCGGGGCGGCGGCCACGGCGATTACCGGATCATCGTTCTCGGCCCCGATTCGGCGCAGGAATTGGCCGACCTGACGATGGATGCCTTCGACCTCGCCGATCAATACCGGACGCCGGTCATGATCCTCGCCGACGGCATGATGGGGCAGATGATGGAGCCGGTCGTCTTCAAGGAGCCAAAGCCGCGGGTCTATCCTGAATGCTTCATGATGCGGGGCGCCGGCACGGGCAAGAGCAAGATCATCCGGGGGCTGATCCTTGACCCTCTGGAGATGGAGGAGCACAACTGGACCCTGGACCGGAAGTACAAGGTCATCGCCCAGAAGGAGACGCGGCATGAACTCTTCCGGACCGAGGATGCGGAACTGGTTTTCGTCGCCTACGGGACGGGCGCCCGGATCGCCAAGGGGGCCATCAAACGGCTGCGCGAAGCGGGCATCAGGGCCGGGCTCTTCCGGCCGATCACCCTCTGGCCCTTTCCGGAAAACGAGCTCCGGGATCTTTCCAAGACCATTAAGAATTTTCTCGTGTTCGAACTCAGCACCGGCCAGATGCTGGAGGATGTGAGGCTGGCCATCCAGGGCTACGCCAAAATCGGTTTCCACGGGCGCCCGGGCGGGGTGGTTCCGACCCCCGTGCAACTGGCGAACGTCGTGATGCGCCAGTATGACCGCAAACAGGGAATCACCGAATGCTGTTAACCGCCGGATCGTCCCCTTACAGGCGGACAGTGACGGCAGGGATCGACAAGGACAAAAAAATGAAGAAGGTTTTTGGCAGACCCAAGAGCATGAAAAAGAACATCTTTCACTACTGTGCGGGATGCGGTCACAGCATCGCCCACCGGCTGATCGCCGAGGTGATTGATGAACTGGACATCCGTGGCATCACGATCGGCGTGCCGCCGGCCGGATGCGCCGTTCTGGCCTACAACTATTTCGATGTGGACATGATCGAGGCCCAGCACGGCCGGGGGCCGGCGACGGCGACCGGAATCAAGCGGGCGCTTCCGGACCGCGTCGTCTTTTCCTACCAGGGGGACGGCGACCTCGCCGCGATCGGCATCGCGGAGAGTTTCCACGCAGCCAACCGGGGGGAGAACATCACCGTCATCTTCATCAACAACGCCGTTTACGGCATGACCGGCGGGCAGATGGCCCCGACCTCCATGCTGGGACAGAAGACAACGACCTCGCCGACCGGAAGAAAACCGCTTCTGGACGGTCACCCCGTCCGGGTCTCCGAGCTCTTTTCACAGCTTCCGGGGACGGCCTACATCGAACGGTGCACGGTCAACTCGCCGGCCAGCATCCTCAAGACCCGGAAGGCCATCCTCAAGGCGTTCCAGTACCAGATCGACGGCAAGGGCTTCTCCATGATCGAGATCCTCTCCCCTTGCCCCACCAACTGGAAGATGACGTCGATCGAATCCTGCCGGTGGATTGATGAGGTGATGAGCAAGGAATTTCCCCTTGGCGTCATGAAGGACGTCCCGGCGGCAGAACAGAAGAAGGGGGATGATAAGCCATGATGGTCAAGACCATATTCGCCGGCTTCGGCGGGCAGGGGGTGCTCATGATGGGCTACGCCCTGGCCCACGGCGCGATGAGCGCCGGCTATAACGTCACCTTTCTCCCTGCTTACGGGGCGGAGGTTCGGGGGGGTACGGCCAACTGCACCGTCGCCGTGTCGGACGATGATATCGCCTCGCCCATTGCCTCGGAGCCGGACAACCTCGTCGTTCTGAACACCCCCTCGCTTTCCTCGTTTCAGAACCGTGTCGCCGCCGGCGGCTCGCTTTTTTTGAATTCCTCGATCATCGCGGTCGAATCCTCACGCCACGACGTCCGGATCTTCAAGATCCCCTCCTCGGAAATGGCGGAAAAGCTTGGAAATACGAGAACGGCCAACACGGTGATGATGGGCGCTTTCCTGAAAATGACCGGCCTTGTGCCGCCCGACATTTTCTTAAGCAGCATGGCGACGGTCATGGGAAGCAAAAAGAAATCGGTCATCGAGATCAACCACAAGGCCTTTGCAGCCGGGTATGATTTTCTGAAGATGGCAAAATAACGCGCAGAAGCGATCTTGTTGGAGGGATCAATCGAACATGGCAGTCAAGCAAATCTCCGTCCTCCTGGGCAACGTTCCGGGAACCCTTTCCCGGCTGACGAACATCCTCGACAAGGAGGACATCACGGCCAAGGCCCTGTTGGCCGCGAGCGCCGCGGAAAGTAGCACGGTACGGATGGTGGTCAACGACCCGGAAAGGGCGGCGGCGATCCTGGAGAGCTTCCGTTTCAATTACGAGGTCACACCGGTCCTCGCCGCCGAGGTGCCGCTTCATCCCGGCGGAATGAACGCCATCCTGAACCCCCTCAACAAGGCGGAGATCAACATCCACTACCTCTACACGACGATCAATCGGATCGGCAAGGAGACGATCGTCATTCTCGGCGTGGACAAGATCGATGAGGCGCGGGAAGTTCTCCGGCGGAACTGGATCCATCTGATCGAGGATGAGATCTATTCCCTCTGAAAGGCATTGCTCTCCGTGATGCCCCCGGAACCTTTGCAGAAATGATCATTTCTCCAGAAAAAGATACGGCACTCCGGGAACGGATGGAGCTTCTCGGCGTCCGGGAGGAGGAGTTTCGCGAAACCTTCATCCGTTCCTCCGGTCCCGGGGGGCAGAAGGTCAACAAAACCTCCTCGTGCGTCTTTCTCGTCCATCTGCCGACGGGTCTCTCTGTAAAATGCCAGCAGGAACGTTCTCAGACGCTGAACCGATTTCTCGCCCGCCGTATTCTCCTCGACCGGATTGAGCGGCTCCGGACGGGACTCGTCAGTGCCGAGCGGATGCGGGTCGAAAAGATCCGGCGGCAGAAAAGGCGGCGTTCCCGGCGGGCCCAGGAAAAGACCCTGGAGGCAAAGCACATCCAGTCCGAAAAGAAATCCCTCCGAACCCGGGTCGGCCCGGAAGAGGGATAAACAGATCCTCTCTCCCTACACAACATTTTTTTCTTGATATCGCCCCTTTTTTTCTGTATCGTCTTTCGCAAGAATCATCCTGAAATCGTTAACACTTACCCACTGTCCCGCTACGCATTCGCTCTCGTCCTTTGTCACCGCGCCCCTCGGGGGCTGAAGTTGATACCGGAACCCGCTATGTGAAAAGCCCTTCCTCCGCGTCTCCTCACCTTCGACGGGAAGGGCGGGCTGGGGGCGGTTATTCTTTCTTCAAGAAAGGAGACCTTTAATTTTTGCCCTTCCTGTCATTGCGAGGCACATAGCGCCGTGGCAATCCCACGCAGTCGTTGCGAGGGCTTCAGCCCGAAGCAATCTCAGCAATACAGGTTACGGGATTGCTTCGTCGGCCTTTGGCCTCCAATGACAAACTGGATGTTTTTCAATAAAGGTCTCGAAAGGAGGAACGATCATGGCGACGTATGCCCCGAATCAACTCCACAAGGTCCCCCTGGCCGAGCTTCAGCCCGATCCGATGCAACCCCGGAAGTATATGGACCCCCAAGCCCTCGAAGAGTTAATCGCCTCCGTCAGGCAGAACGGGATCATTGTGCCGATCGTCTGCCGGCAGGACGCGAAGACCGGCTTGGTCTACGTCGTCGCCGGAGAGCGGAAGCCGCTCAAAGGGTCGCATGAAAATGATCGGGACTGTCATTAGTAAATTAATTATATCCTATATATAAGTGACTTCAGTGCACTGAAGTCACTTCCGGACGGGGCTGTTTTTTATTGTCACAGGAGACAAAATTTACCCATGGAAGGAGAGGCAAAATGGATCCCAAAATGACGGCAATTGTTCTGATCGAGTACCAAAATGATTTCACCACCGAGGGCGGGACGCTCCATGGGGCGGTCAGGGGCGTGATGGAAAGCAGCAACATGCTCGCCAATACGGTTGACCTGGTCGCGAAGGCGCGCAAAATCGGGGCAACAATCGTCTTCACCCCGATCACCTTCACCGACGATTACCATGAACTGTGCGCCCAACCCTATGGCATCCTCAAAGGGGTGGTGGACAGCAAGTCGTTCCGCAAGGGCACCTGGGGCGCCGAGATCGTGGACGTCCTGAAGCCGCAGCCGCAGGACATCATTGTCGAGGGCAAGCGCGGCCTGTGCGGTTTTGCCAGCACCAACCTGGATTTCATCCTGCGCAGCCGGGGCATCAGGACCGTCGCGCTGGGCGGCTTCCTGACCAACTGCTGCGTCGAGTCGACGATGCGCACCGCCTATGAGAAGGGCTACGATGTGGTAACGCTCAAGGATTGCACCGCCACGCTGAGCGAGGAAGAGCAGCTTCTGTCGATCGAGAAGAATTATCCAATGTTCTCAAGGGTGATGACGCACACCGAATTCATGGAGGCGCTCGTCGACGAACAGGTGGCGGCAGGCACGGGCAGGGGGTACAACCCGTAAAGCCCGAGGCAGAGCAAATTTCGGCATGGCCTAAGCCGCAACCACCGGTTCCCGGACGGCTGATTCGTCGGCGTGTTTCTGTTTCAGGACAGCTCTGCAAACTATATCGAGCATCAGGTCCCTGCGGGCGCGGATGAAACACAGGCAGTGCAAGTCTTCCATGAGCACTGGTTTGGGAGGGTGGGTATGTCAAGGTGTGGGCTTCCTGAAGTCAGTATTCCGGACGAGTCATGAAAAATCGATGATTTCACATGGTAAACAGCATCGGGTGGTTCTGAATCGACACATAGCTCGATACCACAGATTATACTTAAATTAGCTATTACGTTAAAATCATTGCGCTAAAATCATCTTGACATGCAAGACTCCATTCTGTATTTTCAATAAAGCTGAAGCAAGATCTTGCTATGTATTTCAATTTTTAAATTTCCTCTGCTTGAATAAACGGAGTCCAGTCAACCGATAAAAGCCGTTTAACTGTTTAACCAAGGTGCATCTATCATAAATTGGTTTGGGAGGACAGCACTATGAAAAGAAATATCTTTGGAGGTTTAATAGGAATTCTTATTAGTGTTATTTTCTCTACGCACGCTTTTTCACTGGCACTATATGATGACTTTTCAGGGACAAGCCGTGTTAAGGAAAAATGGAAAAACTATGAATTTGTAAGGGAGATCCGTGATGGAAAATTGGTCTCTAAGGTTGAATCGTATGGCTCAAATATCGGCAACAATTTGAATTTTAGAAACCCTGCTTCCGTTAATTATATCGAAGCGGATGTAACCGTGAATGAAATTAGCACTAACCAACCAAATGGTCTCATTGTTGCCTCTATTTCAGAGAGATTATACAACGATGGAACCGGCGCCCCCCAAAATTTAATTGGCGAGGTTCAAGCCAGTGTAGGATTAGGGTGTCAGGGAGGTAACCTTAAAGGCCTTTGGTCGGTCTCAAAATCGCGGGATGGATCGACTTGGCCATGGGTTGCCAACGGATCATTCGCGATTCCGATATCCCTGGGGCAAAGCTATAAAGTTTCCATCCTCTGGGAACCTGAGATCAAGAAGATTACCTTTACAATAAATGAGGAAAGTCAATATGCGATTTCACCAGAGACTATTTATCCTTCCAACAGCCCATGGGCATCCCTATCAACGGGCGTCTGGTTATCTGATTCAAATGCATCGGGGGAAATATCTGCCGCTTTTGACAATGTCATTGCAAAAAATCAATCGGGGCAAGTTGTGTTCTCAGATGATTTTTCTTATCCGGTTATTAATGGAACCAACTGGGCAACGTATGAAAATGTAGGAGAAGTATTAAACGGACAGTTTCGATCAAAGGTCAGAAGTAGTTTAGGATCATTCTCTAACGACGCGAATCGCCTGGGATTTGCTGATCCATCTTCGATTCAAAGTATTGAGGTCAAGGTAAGACCTTCCTCATTCATAAATCCGAGCGGGACAAATTTACGATCTCGTATCAGAGGAAGCTATTACAACGACGGCACGCCTGGTGAAGGGTCTATGGGCGATGTGTCAGCACAGGTGCGTATAGGAGGAACAGGGACCAATCCGGTAGGAATGTGGATTGTTGTGAAAAATCTTGATAAGGAAGGAAATAACACAGAACAGTTGGCATCGGGTACTTTTACCACCCCCATCTTAATGGGAAACAAGTATACATTATTATTAGGATGGAATGGAAGTCAATTTACTTTCAAGATTGATGATGAAGAGGCTGTTTATTCACCGGTTACAAGGATCCTTCCTCCTAAGAACCCCTTTAAATTTATAGAAACTCAAGTATCAAATCCAAATGGCAAAGAAGCTACTATGGAGGTTAATTTTGATGATGTGATGGTGGAAAAGCTGGCACTTTGCCATGAACTACCAGGATTCAAATGTGAAGTCTTCGCTGTAAACCTCGGATCAGTGGAAGATTTTACATTTGATAATGCAGGGGGTCTCTGGGTGGGCTCAGGCTTCCAGGGTACTGTGACTAAAATTGATGTTAATGAAAACACGCCACTCCCTATTGATGGAAGTACTCTTACTCCTGCGGTAACAGGCCTGGATGCGGTTTTTGGTCTTGCTTTCGATGGCGTTGGAAATCTATTCATTCCGGAGTTCAATAGCGGCAAGGTCGCAAAGATAGATGCATCTTTATTGCGAGGACCTTTTCCGATCAACGCTGGGCTCATTCCTCCATTGACCTCCGGATTAGGGTCTCCTGACGGAGTTGCTGTAGGTCCTCCCGGCGGCGCCTTTGGGACGAATATCTTCGTGGGAGACGTCTCTCGCAGTGGAGTTTTCGAAATTGACCCAAATTCGGGTGACGTGATTAGATTCAGGTCTTTCGGGGCTGACATTGAAGAACTTATCATCAGCAATGACGGCAATAAGATGTTCGCCATATCGCCTGGCGGAGGAAAGGTATTTTCCCTGGAAGAACCTGCATCACCCAGAGTACTTGCAACCGCCTTTGCCTTCCCCGATGCCATCGCCCAAGGTCCGGGAAACAAATTCGGTACCGATCTTTATATCGGGGACCTCACCGGCAACACCCTTTATAGTGTAAATTCGACAACGGGAGAAAAGAAGATTTTTGTAAATCTCGGCTCTGCCTTTCAGGGTTTCGAGGACATAATTTTCGATGCGTTTGGCAGAATGTACATCTTAGGGTTTGGACGAGGGGGCCAAATCATAAGAATATCACCCATAGATACCACCGCACCTGTTATTGTTCCCATGATAAGCCCTACCCCCAACGCCGAGGGATGGAACAACACCGACGTAACCGTTAGCTGGACTGTAAGTGATCCGGAATCAGTCATAGCCTTTTCTACTGGATGCGGTGTAACCACACTCACCACGGAAACGGCAGGCACTGTTCTAACCTGTTCGGCTGCCAATTACGCAGGCTTAACGAGTTCATCCTCGGTTACAGTTAAGATAGACAAGACACCACCTGCTATGGACTGTAGTGCAAATCTAAATTCTCTCTGGCCAGCAAACCACAAGCTGATACCGATAACCGTTAGCGTTACTGCGGTCGATCTTCTCTCTGGAGGGGAAGGATTTACATTGAGCTCGGTAACAAGTAACGAGCCTGACAATGGATTGGGTGATGGTGACACTCCTAATGACATCCAAGGATTTATAATCGGAACCATGGATACAGGCGGCCTTTTACGAGCGGAACGGTCGGGCCGCGGCACCGGACGTATCTATACTTTGATATATAGGGGTATGGACATTGCTGGCAACCCGGCATCCTGTAGCGCTACGGTTACAGTGCCGCACGACAAAGGGAAGTAAATCACCTTGCGGGGGTACGTTCCTTTGGGCAATTGTTAAAATAGAGGAATTTCCCGTTGAAACATTCAGCATGGCAGGGCCAGAAATGGCTCTGCCTTTCTTTTTGAGTATTATAACCCGTAATTATTACATTTTCTTAACGCCAGTCCATCAACATTGGTAGGTGAAAGCCTCTCACGGCTCAATTTACCTATCAACCCGCCGCAAACAGGTTCTCGCGTTCGAGGCGGCGGCCGGCGGCATAAAAAAAGGGAGTGGAAGTCGTGTCAGCGCTTCCCCTCCCTTTTTTCTATGATAACATGTTCGCTACTCTGCTAAAGACCGATCACCTTGAGCAGCGGATTGGCGTAGAGTATAACCAGCGCAACGACCAGGGCATAGATCGCCAGGGATTCGATCATGGCGAGCCCCACCATCATGGTGAGCAGAACCTTGCCCTGCGCCTCCGGATTCCGGCCGACGGCGTTCGTGGCGCCGCTCAACCCGTGACCCATGCCGACGCCGGTGCCGATCGTCCCCAGGCCCATCGCGAGCCCCACGGCAACCAGACTGCAACCGACCACGATGGCCTTCGTATAATCAACGGAGGATCCCGGTGCCGCCGCCTCCGCGGCCGCTGCCAGCGACGCCGAAAACAGTACCGAAAAGATCACAAAAACAGCCTCTGCAGAAGTCTTTTTCATCATTCGCCTCCTTATTCTTATGAAACCGTTAACGATCTGTATCCATTCACCCCCTTTCTTCACGATTTTCCGCTCCCCATTTGGGAAAGGCTTCCTGCTGCACCCTTCCCAAGACGATTGCCAATCGGAAAATACCCCATTTTTCACGATGATTTATCTAACGGCAAGAGAAAGGCTTGTCAAGAAATATTTGGTATCGCCCGTAAGGTTTGTGGTATAGGATCCGCGATCAAACGTCAAGGGAGTCAAGGCGCCGATGCCGAAGCAAGGGGTTCGAAAATCACCGGAAACTTCCGCACTGAGTCCGCAGGAGGTCGATATCGCCCGGCTGATCCAGGGGGATATCCCTCTCACCGGACGCCCTTTTCAGCGGATTGCGGAAACCGCCGGTCTGGCAGAAGAAGAGGTCCTGTCGCTCGCCCGCGGTCTCCGGAAACGGGGGATCATCCGGAAAATCGGCGCCATTGTCCGTCATCAGAAGGTCGGTTACACCCACAACGTCATGGTCCTCTGGGCCGTCCCCCCTACGTGCGCCGAAGCCGCCGGGAAGGTGCTCTCCTCCTTTCCGGAAGTCACCCACAGTTACGAGCGGATGCCCCCGTTCGCCGGCCGGTTCAACCTCTTCACGATGATCCATTTCCGGAACAAAACAGACGAGGATCTTCTCCGGAAAATGGCGCTGGCCGCGGGTGTAACCGATTTCAGGGTCCTGCGGAGCCTGGAGGAATTCAAAAAAAACAGCATGGAGTATTTCTAAAGATGGATTTACAGAATCTGTTTGCACGGGCGCAAAAGGTCATTCCGGGAGGGGTCAACAGCCCCGTACGGGCCTTTCGGTCCGTTGGCGGAACCCCCATTTTCATCCGCGAGGCGACCGGGGCAAGGGTCGTGGATACGGAGGGGAATGAATATATCGATTATGTCGCCTCCTGGGGTCCCATGATCCTCGGCCACAGCCATCCGGAAGTCGTCGCGGCCATCCGGGACGCAGCCGGCCGGGGGACAAGTTACGGGGCGCCGACCGCATTGGAGATCGGTATGGCCGAGCGGCTTGTCTCAGCCTTTCCGTCCATCGAGATGGTCCGGATGGTCAGCTCGGGAACCGAGGCGACGATGACCGCCATCCGTCTCGCCCGCGGCTGGACGGGCAGGGAAAAGATCATCAAGTTCACCGGCTGCTACCACGGCCATGCCGATTCGCTGCTGGTGAAGGCGGGTTCCGGCGTTGCCACGCTCGGAATCCCCGGAAGCCCCGGCATCCCGAAATTCCTCGCCGAGTTGACCATCCCGCTGCCTTTTAATGACGCCGAGCAGGTCCGCAGCGTTATGGCCCGCCACGGCGAAGAGATCGCCTGCATCATCGTTGAGCCGGTGGCCGGAAACATGGGGGTCGTGCCGCCCAGCCCCGGATTCCTGGAGACCCTGCGCGAGGTCACGCGCGCGAGCGGCACCCTTCTGATCTTCGACGAGGTGATCACCGGCTTCCGTCTTGCATACGGCGGCTGGCAGACCCTGACCGGTATTGTTCCCGATCTCACCTGTCTGGGAAAGATCATCGGGGGAGGCCTCCCCGTCGGCGCCCTCGGCGGCCGGCGGGAAATCATGGAGCATCTCGCACCCACCGGACCCGTTTACCAGGCGGGCACCCTCTCGGGAAATCCCCTCGCCATGTCCGCCGGGATCACGACACTGGACATCCTCCGGAGAAAGTCCTATCCGGAGATTGATCGGAGGGCCGCGGATCTCGGCGCCGGGTTTCTGGACCTTTTCCGGAAAAAAGGTCTTCCCGCCCGGATCAACCGCGTCGGATCCATGTTCACCCTCTTCTTCACGGGGGACGACGTGGTGGATTTTGATTCCGCCTCGCGGAGTGATACGGTCCTGTTTGCCCGCTTCTTCCAGGGAATGCTGGCGGCGGGGATCAACCTCGCCCCGGCCCAGTTCGAGGCCGGCTTCGTCTCCTTCGCGCACACGGATGAGGAGATCGCCCGGACCGTCGATGGCTGCGCCAAAGCACTGAAGACGCTGTAGCGCTTCGTTCCCCCGCGCCGTAGCGTGGGAACGAAAATTCCGCAGGCAGGACGGGTGAATTCGCAGAATCATGCGGGGCAGTTTTTTAGCGACTCTTTGCGATACCGTCGCTTTCCTTTTCGTTTGACTTCATGCCCTGATTGTGTTAGGAGGCGCGCGGTGGACAAGGAGACGAAGCAATCCGCGATCCAGATGGCCTATGCAAGCAGCATCGGCATCGCCATGGTCCTTGCCATTTTCGGATGCCTCTTTCTGGGGACATGGCTGGATCGGGAACTGGGGACGGAGCCCTATTTTACCCTCCTTTTCCTGCTGATAGGCATCATTGCCGGGTTCAGGAATCTGTATGTCCTGATCAAGAAGTATTTCAGGGATGAACAACCGCTCATCACGGGTGTGAAAAGTGAAACGCACCGAAAAAGACCCCCTCCAAAAAAGGCTTGAGATCACGAACTGGATCCTGCTTGCGGTGCTGGTCGCCGGAAGCCTTCTGCTGCGGTCCAGCCGCTTCAGCCTCGGCATCCTTTTCGGGGGGCTGATCAGCATCGTCAACTTTCACTGGCTCTACCGCAACCTCTTGAGCGTCTTCACGAAGCACCTGAACCGGGCGCGGGCGGCCCTGATGTTCCGGTATTATCTCCGTCTGGCCGTCACGGCCTTCGTGCTCTACTGGGTCATTTCCCGCAACCTTGCCGATGTGATCGGCCTCGTCATCGGCCTGTCCGTCGTCGTTCTGAACATTGTTCTCACCACGGTTCTGGTTCTGTCCAGGAAAAATCACGTTGAGGAGGTCAACTAATGACACCTGTTCTGTTTTTCGAAAACCATTGGCTCGAGAAGTACCATCTCGTCGTCGTCTCCTACACCTGGTTTGTCATGGCGCTTCTCGCCCTCTTCGGCTACTTGGCTACCCGCCGGATGAATCTCGTTCCCGGGCGGTTCCAGAACGTCATGGAGGTGATCATCGGGGGGTTCCACAGCCTCCTCATGGACACCATGGGACATGAAGGGAGGAAGTTCTTCCCGCTGATCGCAACGCTGGGCCTCTACATCCTGACCTCGAACCTTCTCGGCCTGATCCCCGGCTTCGAGTCGCCGACGGCCAACCTCAACACGACCGTCTCGCTGGCCATCGTCGTCTTCGTAATGACCCACATCGTCGGGGTCAAGGTCCACGGCATCAAATACTTCAAGCAGTTCATGGGGCCGGTCTGGTGGCTCACACCGCTGATGATGCCGATCGAGATCATCAGCCACCTCTCCCGGCCCCTCTCTCTTTCCGTCCGGCTGTTCGGCAACATCATGGGAGAGGACATCGTGCTGGCGGTTGTTCTGCTGCTGGTTCCGCTGCTGGTTCCGCTCCCGGTCTTCGCGCTCATGATCTTCACCTCCTGCATCCAGACCCTTGTCTTCATGCTGCTGGCGATGATGTACATCGCCGGGGCGATGGAAGAGGCTCACTGATCGAAAAGGGGGGCCCCCGGTCCCCCTTTTTTTACACCCCCTGCCGGCGATACAAGGCGAATTCCGCCGAAAAAGGGCGCCCCGGGGCAATCCCGACTTTTTGCCGCCCGACCTCAAATCGGATATGAATCGACACGCCCGATGTGATATAAAGTTACAGGTCAGATCACACGTGGCCGTTTCTGGAGGCCAAAACCATTTAAAGGAGAATTGCCCATGAGGATCAACAGTATCAAGAAGAAGCTCAAAAACGGTGAGCGGGTCTACGGAACCATGATCAAGGAGGCACGCAACGTCAATATCGCCGAATACCTGGAGATCGCCGGCTTCGATTATTTCGTCATCGACATGGAGCACGCCTTTTTCGACATGTCGGACATCGCCCCGATCCTGGAGTATGCCCGGAAGACCTCGGTCACGTCGGTGGTGCGGATTCCCCGGCTCGACTACGCCTACGTCGCCAAGACCCTGGACATGGGGGCGGAAGGGATCTGGGTGCCCCATCTCGATACGGTCGAGGAGGCCAAGGCGCTCGTGAGCTACGGGAAGTACCCTCCCGAGGGAAGGCGTGGCGCCGCGATACCGGTTTACCGGCAGAAGGAGCGCCAAGAGTTCAAGGAAGCGGCCGACTATTTCCGCGCCGTGAACGAGGAGACCCTGCTGATCGCCCAGATGGAGAGCGCTGAGGCCATCAGAAATGTGGAGGCGATCACCGCCGTCCCGGGAATAGACGTGGCCATGATGGGGACGCAGGACCTTTCCCTCGACATGGGCTATCCCGGTCAGGGGAACCACCCTGAAATGCGGGCCGCTGTCCAGAAAGTGGTCGACGCCTGCAAGAAGAACGGCAAGGCCTCCGGAAACCATGTCCCCGTCATCGACGATCTGCGCTACTGGATCGGCCAGGGGATGCAGATGATCACCTGGTCCTACGAGACCAACATGATTATTGACCGGGGCCGTGAAGCGCTGAAGTTGTTGAAGGCTTGATCCAACCTTTACATTGTGTTATGTAATCACGTTATGAAAAAAATTCATGACATCGCGGTCAAGCCGCTCATAACACAATTGGCCATCAGGATCGTTGAGGAGATACGCAGCCAAGCCATGCCAGAAGGCACGCACCTGGTGGAGCAGGTTCTGGCCGATGCCTTTAACGTCTCCCGCTCCCCCGTACGCGAAGCGCTCGTGCTCCTAGAGCGTGAGCGCCTCGTCACTTTCCATCCCAACCGGGGTTTCTTTCTTGCCCTTCCCGCTGCAACAATCGGGGATCTCTCCTTGGAGACCCCGGTTTTCGCTGAAGAGGAGAGGTATTTTCAAATCGCCGAAGACCGGATACAGGGCAAGCTCCACGGGCATATCTCGGAAGCGGAGTTGATGTCCCGCTACGGGATCAGCCGCGTCAAACTCATGAAAATTTTGGTTCGCATGTCCCAGGAGGGATGGGTTGAACGTCGTCCCGGTCACGGCTGGACTTTTCTGCCCGTTCTGGACACCGTCGAATCCCTGGACCAGAGTTACCGGTTCCGCATTCTCATTGAACCGGCCGCCATTCTGGAGCCTACTTACCGCGTTGACTCGGTCCTCTTTGCAAAACTCCGGGAAGAGCACGAATCCCTGTTTGCCGGTCCTATGGATGACCGGATGTCGATGAGGATGTTCGAAACCGGCGCCCGCTTTCACGAGCAGATTGTCTCCTGCTGCGGCAACCGCTTCTTCATCGATGCCATTGCACACATCAACCGCCTCCGCCGCCTGATCGAGTACAAAGTTCGCGTCGATGAGTCCCGTCAGAACCGCTACCGGGAACACATCGAGATCTTATCCCTGCTGGAAAGGGGAAAGCGGGCCACCGCCGCCTCCCTCCTTCGCGAACACCTGGACCAGGCCAGGATCAACAAAACCTCGCCTTCTCCGTGACCAGACCGAAACGGTCAAAATCCTCTCCCTTTTCCCATATCGATTAAGCCACCCCACCGACGGGAATCGTAGCGATCGCTTTTCAGGTCCCGTACCAGATGCACGAATCATCAATCCATCCGGCCCTTCCCTTTCTTTTTCATATTGTATTTTGTGATCATAATATGAAATATTTCTTGACAGAAGGTACCAAGGTGTCTATAGGCTCATCCCAAAAGCGGCGCTTCAGTATCTTCTCCGCACCATTCGAACGGGGGAAATCAGAATCTGGGATTCCTTTTGCGGAGAGGGAAAATGCATCTGCCATGAACAGTCATCCGGAGAGGAGGCAGAAGATCTTGAAGGCATTGAACGCGACAGAGATGAAGGAATGAGGCAAAGGGGGTGATCACGGCAGGCATCATAAAAAAGCGGGGATCCGTTATTGTAAGTGACCTTTCTTATCCGGCATCAGCAGGATTTACCGTAGCCTGCCGGTCCGCCGGAATCATCATGGAGGAAAAGGCGGAGGGAATCCTGCTCAACGAACTGCTGCGCACCAAAGAGCTGACCATGGCCGCAGGCGTCGGGCTTTCAGTCAAGATCGGCGGGTGCGAAGCCATGACCGATGCCCGCCTGGCAAAAGGATACGGCGTCAGCATCCTCATGTCACCGATGATCGAGTCGCGTTTCGCCCTGGAAAAGTTTTTGGCCATGGCCGATTCGATGTTCCCCGGGCAAGAGCAGGAGGATACCAAATTCTTCATCAACATCGAAACCCTGGAGGGACACCGGCAGATCGGCCGGATTCTCGGCGCCGATAACATCCCTCTCCTTTCGGGGATCATCCTGGGCCGGACGGACCTCCGCAGCGCCCTTGGGCTCTCGGATATCGATGGTCCTGAGATGCTGGAGGCCACCCGGGAAATCTTCGGTCCGGCCAAAGAGAAATCTCTGTACTGCATTGTCGGGGGAGGCATAACGGAAAAAACAATCCCTTTCCTCAGAACCCTGGATGGCCTGATCGACGGCTACGAAACCCGGAAGGTCGTCGTCGGAAATTACCGGAAGGAGCCGGAGCGGCTACGCGACGCGATCCGCCTGGCCCTTGGCTTCGAACTCCTCTGGTACCAGTGGCGGCATCAGATCTATCTGGAACTCGCCAGGGAAGACATGGAACGGATGAAAAAATCGAAGCCCTGCTGAATCGGTAGCACCCGCCATGCAGCCCGTCCCTGCCGGTCAATTCACCGGATGGGCGGGCTCTTCTCATCATAGGAATTGACGTTTTCCGACAATGGTGGTATTCCCTTGGACAAAATCGGTGACAAAGGCGTCTCATCCATCCTGCCGGGGGCGGACAGATCCGGAAGCATCGGCCCCGTCGCAGGAAATGATGTGGGTTCAAATGTTCAACGTCTTTATGTAAAACGATATTTCTGGCGGAACAGGAAAAGAGGAGGAAAAAGGTGCCGCACTTTGCAGCAAATCTCGTATTTCTTTTTACGGAACACCCCTTCCTGGAAAGGTTTGCCGCGGCGCACAGGGCCGGTTTCGACGCCGTGGAGTGTATGTTCCACGATGATTACAATCTGGACGATATCAAGGCTCTCTTGAAGAAAACAGAACTTCGGCTCATCCTGTGCAACCTCCCCGCCGGCAACTGGGCGGGAGGGGACCGCGGGATGGCAAGCGATCCGAAACGCCGGCAGGAATTTCGGGACGGCGTGGCCCGGGGCGTTCATGCAGCCCGGACACTGGGCATTCCCCGTATGAACTGCCTGGTCGGTCTGAAGAATGATACCCTGTCCGCAGCAGAAACCTGGAAAACCGTCACGGATAATATCTGGTATGCGGCTGAGACGCTGGGGAAAGAGGGCATCAAACTCATGGTGGAGCCGGTCAATCACATCGACATGCCGGGATTCGCTCTGAACACCTGCAATCAGGTTCTGACCATGCTGGGGCAAATCGGCCATCCCAATGCGTATTTGCAGTTCGACGTCTACCATACCCGGCGCGAAAACGAAGATGCGGCAGCGATCCTCCACGACCATTTCGACCGGATCGGACATATCCAGATCGCCGACTGCCCCGGCCGCCACCAGCCGGGGACGGGGGAAACGGATTTCAAGTTTCTCCTCCCGGAGATCGATCGTATGGGTTATCAGGGATTCGTCTCGCTGGAGTACATTCCGACACCCGACACCCTGAGCTCTCTTCAGTGGCTTCCGGCACACGGATACCACCTAAACAAAAAGGAGTGAAGACAAATGAAGAAAATCGGTTTTATTGGTCTGGGAATCATGGGAAAACCCATGAGCAGGAATCTGCTCAAGGCGGGGTATCCCCTCGTGGTCTACGACATCACCACGGCAGCGCTTGATGAGGTGGTACAGGCGGGGGCGGAAAAGGGCACATCCCCGAAGGACGTTGCCGCGAAGGCGGATGTGATCATCACGATGCTCCCCAATTCCCCGCAGGTGAAGGAGGTCGTCCTGGGGAAAGACGGCATCATCGAAGCCATGAAGCCGGGCTCGATTCTGATCGACATGAGTTCCATCGCCCCGCTCGTCAGCCGCGAGGTCGCAGCCAAGCTCGCCGAAAAGAAGATCCGAATGCTGGACGCCCCGGTGAGCGGCGGAGAGCCGAAGGCCATCGACGGGACGATCTCGATCATGGTCGGCGGCCACCAGGCCGACTTCGATGAATTCCTGCCCGTGATGAAGGCGATGGGCGCCTCCGTCGTCCTCTGCGGGGAGATCGGGGCGGGCAACGTCACGAAGCTCGCCAACCAGATCGTCGTCGCCGCCAACATCGCCGCGGTCGCCGAGGCTCTGGTCCTGGCCACCAAGGCGGGCGTCGATCCGGAACTTGTCTTCCAGGCGATCAAGGGCGGCCTGGCCGGCAGCACGGTGATGAATGCCAAGGCCCCGATGATGATGGACCGGAATATCAAGCCCGGTTTCCGGATCAACCTCCACATCAAGGACCTGACCAACGTGCTGGATACGGCCAAAGGGATCGCGGTGCCGACACCGCTCACCGACGAGGTCATGAAGATGATGCTGTCGCTCCGGGATGAGGGGATGGGGGACGCCGACCACAGCGCCCTGGTCCGTTTCTACGAAAAAATTGCCGGGATCGAGGTGCACCGGTAAGAGATCGTCGGCTCAAACAGCCGATCTGTTGAAGACCTGAACGGGGGCTTGGTTCCGATATCCTGGCCCCGTATCGCAACCGCATGGGGAACGACGGAAAGGTTGAGGCCGGCGAAACCCCCATCGTGCTCATTCCCAAAGAGAAAGATCTCCACAGAGACGCTTTTTGACGACCGATACCCGGCCTCAAGAGGGCCGGGCGTCGGCAAGCCGTTTACTTCTTCGAGAGTTCTTCCAACCTTGTTCCGTTGAGCTCGACAACCAGTACCCCGATCGGCTTCCCCTCGGAGAGGACGGGAACCGAAATCTGGATCACGTAGATCTTATCTTCCAACTCCGGCTTTCCTTGCCATGCCTTGCCGCCGGCGAAGGGCGCATCGAACTTCGCGGAACCCTTGTGGATGTAGCTGCCGGTCTTCTCCGTGAAGGCGACCTTCTCACCCTGTGCCCCATTCAGAAAGGCCCCGATACAGATCCCGTCGGTATTCGCCATTTCCGCCGCCAGAAACTTGGCCACGTCATTCTTGATAAAGCCCTGCACAACGGCATCGCTTTCGGGCACGGTCTTCCATTTTGCATTGTCCATACCCAGGATCGGTCCCTTCTTGTTCTGTGCGACCACCGCCTCAACCAACAGAGGGTTTGCCGCCCAGCCGTCGGCGTTCCAAACCTGCCAGGTGATCCGCGTCTGGACCTCCTCCATAACCTTAAAGCATGATGCCGCCCAGGCAAGGTTCGCCGCCAGCACCACCACCGCGATCACCACCAGTCCCATCACACGTCGCATGATTCCTCCTTTTAAAATGCAGTCTAAGACACGGATGCTTTATCGTTTATTTGCTTCCGACACAGTGCAATCGCCTGCTCAAGCCTTTGCCGCGCGTCTGAAGGAGAAAACAGGGAGCGATAATCAATCAGCCGTTCGGCCTTGGCGGTGGATAACTCCCATGGATCGGCCAAAAATTGCGCCCCTTTCCACTCCCGGACAGGGATGACTTCCAGGGAAGAGGTTGAACCGGAACTCTCCATGATCATTCGCGCAATATCTTTCCATTCAAGATAAATGGTCGCAAGGTTAAACGTCTGCCCGACACTCTCCCTCTTTTGAATGGCGAGCTGGAGGGCATGGATCAGGTCATCGTGATCGAGAAAGCTACCTCCTGCGCCATCGGGAACCTGCAAGGGCCGGCCCGATTGCGCAAGCGTGATCATGTCACGGAGGTGCCTCCCGCCGATGATCTTCCCATAGGACCACCAGAAGCGCAGAACCGTCACGGGCAGTCTCTTCATTTTCCAGTAGGTTAACGCAAGTTTTTCCGCCGTGAGCTTGGCAATGGCGTAAAAAGGTTTCCTCGCATCTTCAACCAGACAGGGCGCCTCTTCGGTAATGGGAACGTTCACCGGTTTTCCATATACGACGGCGGTGCTGGCGTAAAACAGATGGCACACCTTCGCGGCTACGCATGCATCGAGCAATACGACGTGCCCTTTGAGGTCACTCTCCAGAAGTTCGACCGGATCGTCGGAAAAAGACCATGCCAGGTGAATGACGGTATCCACCCCCTGGAGCGCTTCCTGAACGAGCCGGGCATCTTCGAGCCTACCCTCGATCCATTCCGGCTTCCGATCCGGAAAGGGTGCGGATGGTTCGGCCTGCCTGTCCAGAACCCTGACCCGGTGCCCCTCCCGCAAGAGGGATGCGGTCAGGTCCCGACCGACCGATCCGGCACCGCCTGTGATCAAGAAGTTCATATCGCTCCCCCAGAGAGACTTCCACTTTTCCAAGCCAAACAATCTCGTTTTCAATGGGGCAACAACAGGATGGTAAAGCTCCCGGCCCACAGGGCGGGGCTTCCCGGCAGGGAAGTTGGTTGATTGGATTGCGCCCCGTATCCCCGTCTACGAGGCAGCGGGGCTTGCGGGTTGCATCCCGGTCATTACCCTCCCCCGTTGCAGGGGGAGGGTAATGTTGAACTCTCTTACGGGAGCATCAACGTTCTTCACTCCCATTCAAATGATGCTGTTTACTGCTTGCCGGGCACAGGCGCCGCTACCGGTATCGGCTGCGAAACCTGCTTGATCTTTTCATCCACAAACGCCTGCATCTTGGCGATGTGTTCCGGTTTGAGGTGGGCAAAACGGCCCTGATGTTTCATATACTCACCGACCGGCTTGTATTTCTTCGGCACGTTCGTGTATTTATACACGCCGTTTTCCCACTCGTACATCGACCACATCCCCGTCTCCACGGCGAGCCTGGCCATTTCCCGCGTCATCTTTTCATCGAACAGCCAGCCCTTGGGGCATGGGGCAAGCATATGCAGGAAGGTGGGGCCCGGCTGACTCAGCGCCTTCCTGACCTTGTTCATCAGGTCCAGCGGATGGGCAATCGTGGTGGTGGCCACATACTTCACCGCGGGATGCCCGCCGATGACCAGTTGCGGGGCGTTTTTGGGGAAGAGGGTCTTGCCCTCGGGAATCTCCTTGCCGGGAGGGGTGAAGGTGGTCGCGGCGCCGTATGGCGTCATCGGCGAGGTCTGGACTCCCGTGTTGGCATAGGACTCGTTGTCGTAGCAGATGAAGAGAACCTTGTGGTTGCGGTACATCATGGCCGACATTGCCTGAAGCCCGATATCCACGGTCCCGCCGTCGCCCGCCATGACGATGATATTCGGGAACGGTCCGTCATGCCTGCCCTTGCGCATCGCGACCTTGAAGGCCGCCTCGATGCCGGATGCGACCGCCCCGCCGTTGGTGATCTGGGCATGGATCCAGGAGACCGCATAGGGGGTGCAGAGATAGCTGGCGTTGGCCACATACATGCAGCCGGTGGGACCGATGAATATGGTATCCTTTCCCGCCGCTTTCGCTACCAGCCTGTAGTTCAATGCAGGACCGCAACCGGCGCAGGTGCGATGCCCCGGCACATACATCTCAGGCCCCGGCACGCGCTTAAATGACTTAACAGGGTCTAACTGTTGAAACTTATAGTCAAATGCTTGCATGTTTCCTCCTTCATATTGTAATGGGTGCCATTGTGCCTACATCCCAAGCCACTGGACGTAATTCCGGACCTTCTTCTCCTTGACCGCCTGCGTGAGGACCTTCGCGATGTGGTCGAAATCGGCAGGCCAGATCGTCTCGCCGCCGAGGCCGCCCATGAAGGAGGTAACCAGAGGCCGGTCATCCAGGTCATAAAGGCTTGCACGAAGCTCGTGAATCAGGTTTCCGCCCCGCATGGCCCCTCCGTAGGAGGTGCTGGTCTCAATTACGCCGATGGCCTTGACATGACCCAGCGCCGCGGCAAGTTGATGAGTCGGCCACGGACGAACCCAGCGCAGCCGCGCCATTCCGGCCTTCACTCCCTGCTTGCGGAGACGATCCACTGCCGCCCTGGCGGTATTGGCATGGGCGCCCATAATGAAAAATGCGATCTCCGCATCCGCCAGTTTGTACTGCTCCACGAACGGGTCGTAGTTGCGGCCGAAGATGCGGTTGAAATCCGCCGTCGCCTCTTCGATAACCTTGGGAACCGCGAGAAACGTCTGCGCCCGCATGGCATCCATCGGGGCGCCCTGATCCGGTCGGATCTGCGGCCCGTGGGAAACCGGGTGGGTCAGGCTCAGGGGACCGATCGGCCGATAGGGGGGCAAAAACTCCTTCACCTGGGACATCTCTCCCAGGGTTACCTCATCCGGAATATGGGAGATGAAATAACCGTCCTGGCACACCATCTGGGGAAGCATCACGCGGTGGTCTTCTCCGACACGGTACGCAATCAGGGTATTGTCATACACCTCCTGCGGAGAGCAGGCCCATCCCAGAAGCCAGCCCTGATCCCGGGTCGACATGGCATCCGTGTGCTCGGAGCCGAAATCGCCGGGGGGATCGAGTGTACGATCGGCGATCGACATCTGCACGGGGTACCGGCCGCCGGCCATGGGGCTGTACACTTCCATGGCATAGGTTACTCCGACTCCCGAACTGCCCGTATAGGCGCGCGCGCCGGCGGCACAAGCTCCCAATACCACCGATACCTGCGCATGCTCACCCTCGCCGTGGATGAATTCCGCATTCAACTCACCGTTTGCGACCATCTTGGCGAGCTCCATCATGATCGCCGTATAGGGGCGAATCGGGTAAGAACAGATCACTTCTACTTCGGCCGCCTTTGCACCCTCTGCAGCTGCGCGGCAACCTGTCAGCATTTTTGCTTTCGCCATAGTCTTGTTCCTCCTTTAGAAAGGTTTATCCAAACGAGCTACGCCATCGGGGAAGTCGAGTTCAGGCACCGCGGTGAGCGCCCCGGACGGACATTCCTGGATGCAGATCTGACAACCCTTGCAGAAATTGTTGACCCACTCCATGACGTCTTCCTCTTCCTTGTACACCCAGCAGGCATCCGGGCAGGACAAATAACAGATCAGGCAGCGGGTGCATTTCTCGTCGTCCTTCACGGGGCGGACAATCCGCCAGTTTGATGTTCGAAACAGATCCTGCTGACATACCGGCGCCGGTGTGACGGCGCCGAAAGGCACTACTCTATCTTTGGGAACGTCTATGGTCCCGTACCCGGGAAGTTCTTTTGCCATGATATCCTCCTTGTTCGTCTGTTGTGTTTAAGTCCGGCATTTCCGTCTTGATCCGCCCCGCTAATCCGTGGTGCGGGCTTAGCCCAGTTTCTTGATCTTAACCTCGTTGTATCCCCGTTCCATGCCGGAGACATCGCTGACGATCTTGGCGAGATTTTCTTTCTTGATCAAGCCTGTAACCTTCGCGATGGCGCCGGCAATGGGCGCCGCAATGCCTTTGCCGATACCGGAGGTATCCACGCCGCCTTCCGAACCGGAAAAATCGACGGTCCGGACGCCGGTGATTGCATCGGCATCCACCGTGGCAACCGTACCCAGCAGATTGGCATTGGGGATGAATTTCAGCATGTCCTCAATAGAGCGGTTGGTATTGATGATGAGGGTTCCGCCTTTTTCCATGCCTCTCAGGATATCGATGCCCTTCACGATGGTCGCCTCCGTGATGACAACCAGTTCCGGCTTATCATTCGTGTAGACATACTTGTGTTCGATCGCCTCATCGCTGAGCCGTACGTATTTGCGGACGGTGACGAGAACGCGGTCCGGCAGGTCTTCATAATTATCGAATGCCTGCGCGAACTTGCCTTCCATCTGGGCGGCCTGGGCAAAAATATTGATGACGTCCCGCCCCTCCTTGTCCATAATCACTCCCCGCGCCCAAACCGTTATTTCGTGTACCTGAGCCATACACACCTCCTTGATGTTCTGGGTAAAAGTAGGATAATCCTTGTTTCCGCGTTTCCTGAAGATCGGCAAACTCATGAGACAGGAACATCAACCACCCCCTCTCGATTTGTGAAAGATAATCCCCTCTATATCTTCTAAGTGTTGCAGCATCGACTTTCGGGCAGCGTCACCATCACCCTTTTTGATGGCGGAAAGAACCCGAAGATGGCCTGCCAGCGATCTTTTTGCCCGCTCGTCATTTTCATCCTCGGTAAGGTATTTTTCGCGCGACTGTTTTAAAATATCGATCAGCACGACGATGAGGCGTTCCATGACGCGATTCGCCGTCGCTCTGACCATAAGGCTATGGAAAGCGGAATCGGTTTCGATAATGTTTTCTCCGTGTCCGATACACTCCTCCTGCTGCTGCAGGATCCTTTCCATCTCTTCGATTTCATTGGGTGTGGCGTTTTCCGCAGCCAGTTCGGCAACGTGAGGTTCGATAATTTTCCGGATATAGAAGATGTCGCGAATGTCATCCTTCTCATTAAAAAGGGCCACTGCCAAAGGCTGGATCAAAGATTCTTCGCTCGAAGCAAGCACATAGGTACCGTCCCCCTGGCGGCTCTGGAGAAGCTTCATGGATTCCAGGGTGCGGATGGCCTCCCGGACGGTGGTACGGGATACCCGAAAGGTTTCGCTCAGGTCCCGTTCGGAGGGGAGAAGATCGTTCCGCTTCAATTTCCCCTCTTCAATGAGCGTTTGGATCTGTTGTACAATATCCTCATACGCCTTTTTTTTCTCGACCGGTTTCAACACTGCTTTACCTCATCACTTTTTCTGAGTTCCGCGATCGCCGTTTTAAAGTGTGCCGCGGATACGGAAAGCCTTTCGTGGTTTTTCCCTTGCTGTTCCCGGATCAAGTCCGCAATGGCCAGCATCGTCGCCCTCTTGCAGAGGAAGGCGATATGAGAACCGACCATCCCCTCCGTAATGCTTGCCAGCACTCCAAGATCCACGTCGCTGCTCAATGGCCTTCCCTGGGTATTGATGCGGAATATTTCCCGTCGCTCTGCCTCATCCGGGGTATAAAACTTGAGAATGTAATCGAGACGGCCCGGCCGCACCAGGGCCGGGTCGAGCAAGTCTTCCCGGTTGGTAGCCCCGATGACGATCACCTGAGACAGATCGCTCAGGGAATCGAGCTCGTTGAAAAACTGGCTCGCCACGCGCTCCATCGCTCCTGATCCCGTATCCTCGCCCCGTTTCGGCGCCAGGGCATCGATTTCATCGAAAAAGAGAATGGTCGGAGCGGATTGCTTGGCTTTTTTGAATATCCCGTGCAGTGTCTTTTCCGATTCTCCCAGCCATTTTGAAAAAAGGATGGAACTGCTGATCGGGATAAAATTGATACCGGTTTCCCCGGCAAGAGCCCTTACCATGATGGTCTTCCCGGTGCCGGAAGGGCCGGACAGCAGGATGCCGCGTGACGAGACCTTACCCGAAGCGAAAAGTTCAGGATATTTCAGCGGCCAATCGACGATGGAGAGGAGCGTCTCCTTGATCTTGGCCAGTCCGCCGATGTCGCTGAGCTTCAGGGTGGACCTTTCATTAAAGAATTCACGGGTTGCCGTAGGTTCGACCTCACGGAGGGCTATCAAAAAATCTTCACGGGAAATCCGCATGCTTTCCGGAGTCACCGGGAGACGGTCGGAATTGCCCAAGGCGCCGACCGGCAGATATCTCCGCACGGCAGCCATGCCCGCTTCTTTGCACAGGGCTTCGAGATCGGCCCCCACAAAACCGTGGGTAATCTGTGCAATCTGATTGAGATCGATGTCGGCCGCAAGGGGCATACGACGGCTGTGAATCTTCAGGATGGCCAGGCGTCCGTCCGAATGAGGAGCCGAGATGCCGATTTCCCGATCAAACCGGCCCGGTCTGCGCAACGCGGGGTCTATCATTTCCGGGACATTGGTCGCACCGATCACGAGAACATGACCGCGGGGAACCGTTCCGTCCATCAGCGCCAGAAGCTGCGCCACCACCCGCTTTTCCACATCCCCCACAACCTCGGCGCGTTTCGGGGCAATGGCGTCAATCTCATCGATGAAGATGACGCTCGGCGCTTTGCGTGTCGCCTCTTCAAAGATCTCGCGCAGTCTGGCCTCGCTGTCCCCGTAATATTTCTGGATAATTTCCGGCCCGTCGATTTTGATGAAGTGGAGTTTGGCCTCGCCCGCAATGGCGCGGGCGATCAGGGTTTTTCCGGTTCCCGGCGGCCCGTAGAGGAGCAGCCCTTTGGGCGCCTCTACGCCCAGTCTGTCGAAAATTTCCCCGTAACGCAATGGAATTTCGACCATCTCCCGGATGGATCGGAGCTCCCGCTCCAATCCACCGATGTCCTCATAGGAGATGCGGGTTTCCGCCGGCTCGGTATAGTCGGGCTTGTTGACCTTGAACTTGGTGTGCTGGTTGATGATGACCGCCCCGGAGGGCGAAGTCCCATCGACGGAAAAGAACCGGTCCTTGCCTCCGAAAAGCGGGATATTCAGCTTGTCGCCGTCAATCACCGCCAACCCCTGCAGGACCTTCCCGATGTACCCCACCTCGCTTTCGTCAGGCCACCAGTTTCCCGAATCGACCGGGGTGAGAACGATCATGGTTGCGGTTTTCCGAGACGCCTTTTTAATCTTCACCGTGCCGCCCACCTGAACCCTGGCGTTCTCACGGGTATTTCCATCAATTTGGATTATTTTTTTACCGAAATGTTCGGGGAAAATCCCTGAAATTCTGGCAACAGTGTTTTTCTCTCCAATAATCTCAACGACATCACCAAGAGAAGCGCCCAAGGCCTTAACGTCATCCGGGTCAAAGCGCGCCAACCCCTTGCCAACGTCTTCGATAAAAACCTCTGCCACTTTTAATTCAATTTCGGATACCGGGGACCCATCAAACATAAAAAACCCCCAAGAAATTTTGAATTATTGGACTGCTGGTTGGACCAGCGGATATCTGTACCTATTACGCCTTATTTTGTTTGTCAAGAAATATTTCGGTGTCAGGGGCAGATAAAATGTCCGGTTTAATGATTTGATTGAAGAGCAAATCAAGGGGTTGGAACACGAAACCTACTTTATGTGGGGCCGGAGGAAAGCAACTTCAACCCCTGCCCGTCTGTCTTCTACATACAAGCCGGGCCGGGCCGGGGTTTGGCCCGTAAATACCGAAACCCAACGTAAAGGAGGAGGACCGCATAGATGAGACGAAGCTCAATCTCCGGGATCAGATGGGCGGAAGCTGCGCCGGCAGAGACACCCGCCAGCACACCGGCGATGAGTCCGGGCAGGATGCCTGTCCGGACATTACCCATCTTCCAGTGGGTCCACACCCCGGCCGTGGAGGCCGGAATCATGGCAAGCAGGGAGATCCCCTGGGCGGTATGCTGGTCGATGCCGGCGCAGAGGACCATCATCGGTATCATGAAACTGCCGCCTCCCACCCCCATCATCCCGGAGATGAAACCGGTCAGGAGGCCGAGGAGGACCAAGACGATCCATCGGATCGAGGCCGGCGATGAGCCTTCCGCGACGTGCGGCAGAAGGGTCTTCAGGATCAACAGCAGAGAGACGAAGAGGAGGAAAATGCCGAAGCACCGCTTCAGCTTCAATTCGGGAAGGTAACAACAATATCTCGCCCCGAGGCGGATTGTGCAAAGTGCCATGACGGCGAGCACTGCCGCTGCCGGGATATCGGCTGAACCATGAAGATAATAGACAAACGAACCCGCTGCGGCGGTGACGAGGACCGTGACGAGGCTCGTGCCATGGGCTTCCTGCTGCCGGAATTTGAGCACATCCGTCATCAGCGGTACGACGACCACCCCACCGCCCACCCCGAGGAGCCCTCCCAGAACACCGGCAACCAGACCAATCCAAAGACCGGCCATAACCCACCTCAATCTGAAGAAAATCCCGGAGAAGGCATCCTCCCGGCATTTCCATCCGGCGCCGAACCCCACCCGCATCTCCGGAGGTTTGCGGATCTACTACGGGCGGAAATGCGGCGTCAACTGTTTTGTTTGAATCCGCCAGTGAGCCATCCTCCCATTCCCCGCAGCTTGCTGCGGGGGTTGCGAGCATAGACGAATGGTTTGTTCCTCTTCAGGATCGAAGCTCTCCGCAGCAAGCGGCGGAGAGCTTCAAATATCCCGCTTTACAATCGCCGATCCTTTTGTTAATTTACATGGAAAATCTTTTCCGGCAAACGGACCGGGTACAGATAGGGTCCCGGCACTGCATGCTCCCCGGAAAAAGGGATCCTCGGTCAAACCGGTCACGGAACTATGAACAGAAATGCTGTCCTTAAAATTGTGCTCCTGCTTGCACTGATCCTCGTCTGCATGTTCCTTTTCTTTTACTTCGATCTCTACAGATTCTTCGTCAGCCGGAAAAAAATCGTCCATTTTATCAACTCCTTCGGTCCTCTCTCCGTTGTGATCTTCATCGGCCTCCAGATCGTCCAGGTTTTGGTTGCGCCGATTCCGGGCGAGCTTAACGGCTTCATCGGGGGATATCTCTACGGCCCCGTCCTGGGGACGCTCTACTCCACGATCGGCCTTACGATCGGCTCGTGGCTCGCCTTTCTGCTGGCCCGCTGGCTCGGAATGCCGTTCGTGGAAAAGATTATCAACCCCCAGGTCATCCAAAAGTACGATCACTTCATGGAGCACCGGGGTATTCCGATCACCTTCATCCTCTTTTTGATCCCCGGCTTTCCGAAGGATGCCCTCTCCTACATCATCGGTCTCAGCCACATGAGATCGACGACCTTTCTCATCCTCTGCACCGCCGGGCGCCTCCTGGGCACAATCATGCTTTCCATCAGCGGCAGTTGTGCACGCAATGACCAGAACGCCGCCATGCTGTTTATCCTCGGGATCAGCGCGCTGATCACCCTTCTGGCCTGGTATTACCATGAAGAGATTCTCCACCTCGTGAGAAGGCATAAGGGACACCACGGGAGGAAGTAACTGTCCCCATCGGGGATCCTGAAGCGGAGAGCCATTTTATCCAATCCGACAGTCATTTTGGGGGAGGTTGTACATCTTGGAACTGGTTTTGAATGAATTGTTGCTGATCTTTATCCTGATCCTTGCCAACGGTTTCTTTGCCGGCGCGGAGCTCGCCGTTCTTTCCGCCCGCAAAAGCCATATCGCGAGCCTCGCCGCAGCCGGCAATCCCCGGGCGCGCCTCGTCGAGCAGATCCAGAAGGACCCACACCGTTTTCTGGCAACTGTTCAAATCGGGGTCACCGTGGTCGGCTCTTTCGCCTCGGCCGTCGGCGGCGCCGCAGCCATCCAGTACCTCAAACCCCTGCTCATGGCTGCCCCTCTCGCGCTTATCCGGCATGCGGCGGAACCCCTCTCCATCACCCTCGTGGTCCTGGGGATTTCTTACCTCTTCCTCGTCCTCGGGGAATTGGCCCCGAAGACCATCGGCCTGCAGTACGCCGACCGCATCGCCCTGGTCGTCGCCCGGCCGATCCACATCCTCTCGCTCATCGCTGTTGTCGCTGTCCGGTTTCTCACCCTTTCCAACCGGGCCGTCCTGGCCCTGTTCGGGATCAAACCGAAGGAGGAGCATGCCTTCGTAACCCGTGAGGAGGTGCAACATGTCCTATCGGAGGGAAGTGAAACCGGCGCCCTGACCGAGACCGAGCACAAGTACATCGAAAACGTCTTCGAGTTTACCCATACCGCCGTCCGCGAGGTCATGGTGCCCCGGACACGGATCATTGCCCTGAACCTGGAACTCCCGCGCGAGGAGATCCTCCGGACGGTCCGGGAAAACCTCTACACCCGCTACCCCGTCTACCGGGGCGACATGGACCATGTCATCGGCTTCGTCCATACCAAGGACATTCTCCTCGGCCGGATCTTCACCGAAGGCGAATTCGACCTGGCCGGAATCGTCCGAAACCCGCTTTTCGTACCGGAGGGGAAAAAGGTCAGCAGCCTTCTCAAGGAGATGCAGCGCAAGCGGATACAACTGGCGCTCGTCGTGGACGAATACGGAATCCTGAGCGGCCTGGCCACAACGGAAGACCTCCTCGAGGAGCTCGTCGGGGAGATCGAAGACGAGCATGACGTTGGGGAAACGCGGCGGTTCCAGAAGCTCCCCGACGGGAGTCTGATGGTGGATGCGCTCCTCCCCGTCAATGACATCGAAGATCTGTTGGGGGTTGAGTTGGGGGATTTCCTGCCCTATGACACCCTGGCGGGACTGATCCTGGATCGGCTCGGACGGATCCCGGAGAAGGGCGAAAAACTGGAGTGGCAGGACTTCCTCCTCACCTGTGAGGAGGTCACGAAAACGGCCATCCAGAAGGTCCGGATCACCCGGCTCGAAAAACCGGCGGATGCCGCCGCTCCGGAAAAGCAGGGATAGATCCGGGGTCAAAAGATGTCCGGTGCCCGGGTTGATACCCGCGCAGGCCATCATCAGCGAACACTACACACGAAAGCGGACGAGATGACGTTGAAGTTTCCCAGGCTTCGTCAATAGACGTTCGAAGCGGTGATCATCGAACGAAATCGGCGGGAGGCAATCTTCTCAAAGGGGGGGGAATCCCTGAACTCGAAGGGTTTTGCGGGATTCGCCTCCTGGAAAGCCTTCAGAAATTCTTCGATACCCGCCAGATGCCGGGCAACCCGTTCTCGGTCGAGAGGATGGCCGCCTTCGTCGAAGTCCACGAAGAGGCGTCCTGCCTTCTGCCTATGGGGTCTGTTGAATCAGGACACTGATTTTCCCGAGGAGATGGTTCGCGGCCAAGATGTCATCCTCGCTCGATATGGGGACATCGTTGACGTAGAGCGCGTAGGCAAGCCGTCTCTGCCCGACGGTGTCGGCGTAACCGGCCAGTGCCTTTGTAAACAGCACAGGGTTCCCCTGGGCGTCAACACCGACAAGAGTGCCCGTTTTCGCGTGGACAAAGCCGGCGGCGGGAGAGTTCCTGCATACATCGGCGAGGCTGCCGTCCACTCCGAGTATGGGAAGGGCGGCGAAAAAGGCCGGGAACGCGGGCCTCGTCGTCAGGTACCGGAGCCACAGTTCTTGGACCTTGGGCGTCAACCGGTCGTTGCTGCCTGCGCCGGTGTTCAGGTCCAACTGGTCCGGGGACACGCCGAGTCGCTGCCCGACCCAAGACCTTTCGATCCGCATGCCGGCCTCATAAGTGCGCTCGCCCGCGCGGACAGCCAGGAGCATAGGCATCGTATCCGCACCAAGGTTGTGACTTACCTTCAGGATCAGCTTTGCCTCCTCGGAGAGCGGCGGCGAAACGAGGACGGCCTGAGCCGGCAGCAGTGCCACGGCTGTACGTGGCGGCAGACTTTCCGACGGATTTGAACCGAGAGCCGCGGCCGCCACGGTCACTCCGGCCCGCTTCAGGGCTTCGATCATGAGGGTACGCGCGAACGCCGGGGGATCCTGTACTTGCCAGGTGTGCACGACGGGAACCAGCGCGGCGTCCGAGGGTATACTGCCGGTCACCGTCACGCGATTGCCTACAGCGGCGGTGGTCAGGTTGATGCCGGAACCCGGTGCGCCGGTAACCACCTCCGACAGGAATTCGAACGCCTCCGTTCGGGGTCGCCAATCGAACCCGGCGCGCTGGCCGGGATCGGTCGGGGTGAGCATGAGATCAATGAGATTGTCATTGACTATGATCGGTGTGACAACCACCTCCCCAGGGCCATGCGGTGGCGTGTCCCATAAACGATCATCGACGATCACATTACCGGCCGCGTGATGCACGCCACTGGAGGCCACCTGCCGGGCGAGATCGTCAAGGCCCGCCAGCGGATTCTGCGATGTGAGGGTAGCCAGCCCCGGCATGGCATTGGCATCGGTGTGATCGAAGTTTTCCACCGCGATTCGCCCGTCGGCCATCGTCCTGCCACCCATGGTGAGATCGCCTTGGGCAACGAGTATCAGGTCACCGTTCAGCGTGCCCGCACCATCGATGTTACCGTTTCGGACAATCGGCGTGGAAAATCTGTGGTTCGGGCCATAGATATCCAGGACAGAGCCAACGCTGAAGGTCTTGGCGGTAGAACCCGTGACGAACGGCGAGTTCGGCGATAGAGAATAGACTACCTCGCCGGTATTGACGTCCACCGCGAGAAGCCCCCATCGGCCGGCGTTATAGGGCGCCGTCGCCATTAGATCCCGCATCTCTGCCGTCAGGATGGTCTCCGGGGCCGACGAACCCGACCCGCATGCGCCAAGCAGCATGACGATGAGTAAAACCAATACGGCCCATAAAATGCGCGAGCCTCTTACCCGCTGCCGGCAACTGACCAGAATCGTTCGCATGTGCTGCCCCTTTTACCAATTTACTGAACCAGATTCAGATGGATCGTTGACCCCGGTGCACCGAACAGCATCAGGTATGCAGCCTCTCCTGCACCGGGCAGTGCAGCGCTGCCGTTTCCCTTACCGGAGGACGTCTGATTGAAGTTGTTGTCGTAAAGCCTCCAGGCAGTGGCGTTGTTGATGGAAATGGAGCCGGAGGCCGGCAGCTTTCGCCACTCAAAAAAGCCTTCGCTGCTGATGGTGACCGAAGCGGATCCGGCCGGAACCGATGGAATCCTGGACAATGGACAAAAGAGGGTGCTGCCGACACGGAGCCAGTCGCTTTCTTCCCGCCGTTCCATGGCCGCATCGGTCAAATCCCTTCCTGAGACCTGCGGGATCTGCAGGTACATCCCATCCAGCCGTTCATCCATTGGCGGGTCCATATCACGCACGACATTCGCATCCGTAAACAGGTATCCCCTCAGGCCGTTGACGGACGTCAACAGCATGCTGTGATCGATGTTCAGGCCCAGGAAAGACGATAAAAATAATGTTTTATTCACCGGCAGCCATCGGGTGGCCATGCGGTTCTGCCAAGCCGCTGATATGGCGTCCCTGGCATCAAGCTGTTGCGCGAGCAGATAGGTTGTCGTGTAATGTTCAGCGCCGTACAATTTACGAAAATCAATATATTTCCGGCCGGAACCGGTCAGAAGGCGAAGTGCCGTTATGGAATCGCCGTCCGCGGCGTACCAGCCGTCGCTCCTTTTTTTGAACCCTGCATATTTCGGTGTCCATATATTTTCCAGGTAGCTTTCAACGGTCAACGAACCGTCTGCCGCGAAACTCAAACGATACAGGGTGCTGGAGGCGGCATAAAAGCCGCAGTAGGTGCTTTTCTCTTCCGCTGTCGGGGAATTGACCGGGAGGGGGTTCTGCGTAAGAGAGGCGGGCATTGCCGCGAGCGTGCCCTTATCGACCAGGGCTCTCAGCAGGACTCGCTCGCCGACCTTGACCACCCTATCCGAAGATGATTGATTGGACGCCATCATCACCACGACCCCGAGGTTGGCGTCCGGCGCCACGATCATCGTTGAACGGTACATGAGCCCGTAAGCTCCGTCTATGGAGCCACCCTTCTGCCAACCCCTGATTCCGACGGCCTTCAATCCCGGCTGCGCGACCGTATCCCATCCGAGTCCGTAGCGCACCATGTCGGTTGGCGCCGGATTGAATGTTCCCTGGGTCTGATCCTCGGCCATGGCGGCAATGGAGTCGGGGGAAAGAATTGGGGTCGTTCCGGATACGCCGCCGTTGATCAGCATCATGATCAGCTTTCCCATATCGGCGGCGCTGGAATATAATGCTCCGGTGGCATAGAGGTTCAGGGAGGTGTAAGGCTGGGGCGTCCCGCCGGTGTGAGGCTTGGCATAGGATCCGTCAGGAAGGTAATCGTCAGGATAACTGCTGTTGATCATCTGCAGAGGTGTCAGAATTTCCTGACGCACATATTCCGGATAACTCAGGCCGCTGACCGCCTTCACGAGATTCTCCACCATCGTAAAGCCGTCGTTGCTGTATACGTTCAAATATCCGGGCGCATGCTTGAGGCGCTGGTATTTGAGGCTTTCCATCATCTGCGCGGCAAATCCCGTAAAGGGGGCGTCGGTGAGACCATTTTGCATATCACCGCCGGGGAAACCCGCCGAATGGTTCAGCAGCATGCGCACGGTGATATTCCGACATTCCGGGGAGACCATACTGAATTCCTTCAGGTAGGTTGAAAGCGGCATATCGAGGTGAATGCTGCCCTTTTCCACCAGCTTCATCACGGCGATGGTGGCAAACATCTTGCTGACGGAGCCGATGCCGAACATGGTCTCCGCGCCCACGGTCTTTCCGGCTGCCCAGTCCGCATATCCCCGGGACTCCACCAAGATGACCCGATTTCCATCCACCAGCGCCACCGCGATTGCGCTGGCGTTGCAATCGGCCATGGCCTCGCTGACTGCGGTCCCGGCTTCGACAATGGTTGCGCTATAGTTGGGAGACGCAGAACCGGAGCGGCTGCATCCTGCGAGCAGACAGAACAACAGAACCGGAATAATGCAAAGGAGAGAACGCTTCAGAATCGATGAACAAAGCTTAGTCATAATATTATCGATATGAACGTGCATTGGGATATTCTCAGTATACGGCCGTCGCGTCTTGTATGTCAAGAGAACGGATATGCAAAATAAGGCACCACCACACACGCTTACCGCCGGAGCCTGGGGTCGAGGGCGTCCCGGATCCCTTCGCCCAGCAGGTTGTAACCCAGAACCGTGATCAGGATGGCAAGTCCCGGGTAGAAGGAGAGCCACCAGGCGATGTCGATGTTGTCCTTCCCCGCCGTGAGGATGTTCCCCCAGCTCGGCGTGGGCGGCTGAACCCCGATGCCGAGGAAACTCAGCGCGGATTCCGTGAGAATCGCACCCGCGACGCCGAGTGTCGCCGTCACCAGGACCGACGCCATCGCATTCGGGAGGATGTGGAGGAAGATGATCCGGAGGTCCCCGGCGCCGATCGCCCGGGCCGCCTGGACAAAGTCCCTTTCCCGGAGGGAGATGAAGTCCGCCCGGACGAGGCGGGTCACCCCCATCCAGCCGGTGAGGCCGATCACGATCATGATGTTCCAGATGGAGGGCTCCAGGATCGCAATCACGGCCAGAATCAGGAAGAAGGACGGAAAGCAGAGCATGATGTCCACGAACCGCATGATCACCGCATCCACCCAGCGTCCATAGTAGCCGGCCAGCGCCCCGAGGATCGTCCCGATGAGGATGGCGATCCCGGTCGCCACGAAACCCACCTTGAGGGAGATCCCCGCCCCCCAGATCATCCGGGAGAGCACGTCCCTCCCGAGCGGATCCGTCCCGAAGGGATGCCCTGCCGAAGGCGGGGCGAGGACGTTCTTCAGATCGATCGCGTTCGGGTCATGGGGGGCAAGCCAGGGGGCGAGGAGGGAAACGGCGAACAGAACGATGACGATCACGCTCCCCGCAACCGCCACCCGGTTCTTCAAAAATCTTTTCCGGAAATCCTTTCCCATATAACCTCTTTACGAGACCCTGATCCGCGGGTCGGCCAGCGCATAGGAAACATCGGCGATCAGGTTCCCGAGCAGCGTGAGAACGGCACCGATAAAAAGGATCCCCATGACCACCGGATAGTCCCGGGCCATCACTGCCATATAGAAGAGCTGTCCCATGCCGGGTATGGCGAAGATCGTCTCGAAGATGACGCTGCCCCCGATCAGCCCGGGAACCGACAGGCCGAGGATGGTGATCACCGGGAGGAGGGCATTCCGCAGCGCGTGCCTATAGATCACGACCCGCTCGGAAAGACCCTTGGCCCGGGCCGTCAGGATGTAATCCTGGCGGATCACCTCCAGCATGTTCGCCCGCATGTAACGCGAGAGGCCGGCCAACCCGCCGAATGCGGCCAGCAGGACCGGCAGAATGAGATGTTTGATCAGGTCCCAGAGGGCCATCCCCGGCGGCAGATACTCGGAATTCAGGGAGCGGATCCCGGAGATGGGAAGCCATCCGAGATGCACACCGAAGAGGATCATGAGCAGGAGGGCAAGCCAGAAGGTCGGCACGGCAAAACCGATGAAGACGAAGACCCCCGCGACCCGGTCGAAGAGAGAGTCCTGGCGGACCGCGGAGAGCACGCCGAGGGGAATGGCTACCACCAGGATGAGCAGCATCGAGAGCACGTTCAGCAGGATCGTGATCGGCAGCCGTTCGAGGATCTTGTCGGCGACCGGCCGGCGGTCCGTCGAAAACGAAACCCCGAGGTCCAGCAGGGCCAGCTTCGCCACCCAGCGGATGTACTGTTCGGGGAGGGGTTTGTCCAGGTCGTACATCGCCCGGAGACGCTCCTTCATCTCCACGGAGGCGCGCGGGTTCATCTGGGTCTGAAGGTCGGTCGGAGAGCCGGGAGCCAGGTGCATCACGGAAAAACAGACGACCGTGATCCCGAAGAGGAGTGGGACCATGAAGAGCAGTCTCTTGGCGATATAGCGAAGCATGTTTTCCGATTCACCCCTTTCTTCGCCCGCCCGCCGGGGAAAGATACATTACGAATGCTCCGGCAATTCAATGGCCTGGAGGTTTTCCAGCATCCGCCGGAGACCCTTTTCCGAATGGGATTCGACGGTGAGGATCGGTTTGAGATTTCTCTCACGGACCATTGCGAACAGTTCGCGGAAAGGGAAATTCCCCTCCCCCACCGGCAGGTGCTCGTCCTCTGTTCCGTGGTTGTCGTGGATGTGGATCTCGCCCAAAAGATCGCCCAGCTCCTCGATCCAGAGGCCCCACGGCACGCCGCCGAAGACGTTTGCATGCCCGGTGTCGAAGCAGAACCGGACCTGCGGCGAGGCAAGCGCGTCCAGCAGGCACCTCAGTTGACCGGGCTTCCGTTCGTAGACGTTCTCCAGCGCAATGATCGTCTCCGTACCTCGGACGCAACCAAGGAGGGTCCGCCAGGTAGCAAGGCTGTTTTCGAGCCAGCGCGCTTCGGCGGAGATATAGTATCTTTCATCAAAAGAGGTGTGGCAGACCACGGAACGGGGCCTGAACCAGGGGATCAGGTCGAAGACCTGGCGGAGGCGGTCCAGGGAGAGCTGCCGGATCCGGGGATCGAGCGCCCCCGGGCGGAGGTCCATGAAAGGAGCATGAAAGGTCACCGAACGGCCCGCATCGGCGAGACGTTCCGCCGTGTCCCGAAAATCAGCCTCCCGAAAACGGTCGAAGTCGTGGTGGTTGAAACCGATCTCCGGATTGATCCTTTCCCGGATCGCCCAGGGCAGCAACTTTTCCCGGAGGAGATAGAATGGCACATGAACCTGAATTTTTTGCAGAATCTCCTGCATGCGGATCGCACCTCCGTTCGCCTGAGTGTTCCGTTTACCACAAGCTTTTTCTTTTCACAACCGCCAATCTGGTTGTCGGGCCGGATGGTCATTGACACAAGCCCCCTGTTCTGCTAATCAAAAGCATCTGTCCCGCAAACATTGGGAAGACGCGGGAAAACGGTCGCCGTAACCGGCCGGCCGGCAAATGAGCAAGGGGGGGAGATTGGCCAGAAAGAAAAAAGATGATGATTCACGGCAGAGGGCGCTTCTATGCGTCAACGCCTCTCTGGAAAAGAAGGCGAAGGACCTGATCATCCTGAATGTAAGGGAGTTCTCCGCCTTTGCAGACTACTTCATCCTCTGCAGCGGAACATCCGACCGTCAGGTCCGTGCCGTCGCCGCCGCTATTCAGGAAAACTTGAAAAAGGCGGGGATCCTTCCTCTTGGCATCGAGGGGGAAGACGCGGGGAGGTGGATCCTGCTGGATTACGACGATGTGATCATCCACGTCTTTCTCGAATCCGCCCGGACCTTCTATGATCTGGAGAGGCTATGGTCCGAGGCGACGCGGATGGCCGTACCCGACGAGACGGTTTCCCTGAAGGCGCTCGCAGAAGGAATGTAGCCTTGAAAGAGATCCTGACCGGGATCGCCGACCTCATCTTTCCGCCCCGCTGCATCACCTGCGACACACCCCTGGAGCGGCACGGTCCCCTGCCCTTCTGCCCGTCCTGCCTGGAGGGCATACATTTCATCCGCTCCCCCCTCTGTCCTTGCTGCGGGGTCCCCTTTCCCGTCACGGAAGGGGAAGATCACCTCTGCGGCGACTGCCTCACGGCGGAAAAACCTTACGCGACCGCCCGGGCGGTTGGACGGTACGAGGGAACCCTCCTGACGGCCATCCACCGGTTCAAGTACCGGGGCAGGACCGGGATCGGCGAGACCCTGGGCAGGATCATGGCCGATTTCGCAGCCGGGATTTGGGACCTGAAGGTCCTTGACCGGATCGTGCCGGTCCCGCTGCACGGCAAAAAGCTGCGGGAAAGGGGGTTCAACCAGGCCGTGATTCTGGCGCGGGAGATCTCGAAGCGGTTCGGTATCCCGCTCGATTTCCTGTCGCTTCGGCGTGATGTTTTCACGCCGCCGCAGGTCGGCCTGGGCCGTGAAGAGCGGTCGGCGAACGTTCACGGCGCCTTTTCAGCCAGGCATCCGGAGCGGATCAGCGGCCGGAGGATCCTCCTCGTGGACGACGTTTACACCACAGGGAGCACGCTCGCGGAGTGCGCCCGGGTCCTCATCCGGGCAAAGGCAGAGGCGGTGATGGTCCTGACACTGGCCCGGGCGGTTCCAGATCACGATTGGCCGGCCGGGCCGGAGCCGACTCTCCCCGGGTAAGGCGCCGCCGCGGATTTTTTCAAACGGAAGGGAACAGACGGATGAAGAAGATTCTCAGTTGGGAAACATTGAAAAACGAGGTGGAACACCGCCGGCGCAGGGGCGAGAAGATCGCCTTCACGAACGGCTGTTTCGACATTCTCCACGTGGGACATGTCCGGTATCTGGAAGAAGCGCGGAAGACGGGGGATTTCCTTATCCTTGCCCTCAACAGCGACGCCTCCGTCCGGGCAATCAAGGGAGAGAAACGGCCGCTCGTTCCGGAGCAGGAGCGGGCCGAGGTCGTCGCATCCCTGGCGGCGGTCGATTACGTGACCCTCTTTGATGAAACGACGCCGCTTAAACTGATCGAATATTTGCGGCCGGATTGCCTCGTCAAGGGAGGCGACTGGCGCGAGGAGGCTGTCGTGGGACGCGATTCCGTCCGGTCGTGGGGAGGCAGGGTCGTCCTTGTCCCCGTGGTCGAAGGAGCCTCCACAACGAACATCGTGGAGAAGATCCGGCAGGTCTATGGAACGGGGTAACCGTCCATCCCTTCCTTATTTACGCAGCCGTCACTTTTTACTTTACAAACACCCCGCGATCATGTAAGAGCATGTCCCCGAATCGGTCATCGGGAGATGAGGAGAGCCGTGCTGAAAACAACCATGAAACCTGAAAAGATAGAATTCTTCCGGTATATGCTGAGCCAGAAGATCAACGAACTTCTCGGAGAAGCGGGAAAAACCGTGTCGGAAATGACGAGCGGCTCAAAGGAAAACTATCCCGATCCCAATGATCGCGCCTCGCTCGAATCAGACCGGAACTTCGAACTCCGGATCCGCGACCGCGAGAGAAAGCTGATCATGAAGATGCAGGAGGCGATCCAGCGGATGGATGACGGCGTTTTCGGCATCTGCGATGTTTGCAGCGGCCCGATCTCCGAAAAGAGGCTGATGGCAAGGCCGGTGACCACCCTCTGCATCGACTGCAAGATGAAGCAGGAAAAGATCGAAAAGCTCAAGGGGGAATAGTCCGTCCTCCTGCGATCCCGGGCAGCGACGCGGCCGCCTTCCGATCCCCCCTCGTTCCCCCGTGTCCCGGGGAAGCGATGAGGGATTTTTTTTTGATGCCTGCGAGGGCTTTTTTTTGCAGCCGGCATCCTTATCTGAAGGACCGTCATGTTTGTCAAAGTAGCCATTCCGATCCCCTCCGCCAAAACCTTCACCTACGCCGTTCCCGATCCCCTTACCCCCTCGGCGGCTGTCGGAAAACAGGTCCTGGTCCCCTTCGGCAGGAAACGCCTGACCGGCTGGATCGTTGATATTATGTCGGAAACACCCGAACAGAAGATCCGGGAGATTATCGGGTTACCTGATCCGGAACCCCTCTTCAACCGGGAGGATCTCGCCTTTTATGAATGGATTTCCCGTTACTACATCCACCCCTTGGGCAGGGTCCTGGGGGAGGTTCTTCCCGGCGGCACCGATCTGAAGAGCGACCGGTGGCTCCGGCCGGCCGCGGTTCGCGGCACCGGAGAGGAATCCCTTTCTTCCGGGCAGAGGGAGATCCTCCGGCAACTGGCCTCCTTTCCCGAAGGAATCTCCCTGAACCGTCTGCGGCGGCTGATGGGGGCAGACAACCTCTACAGCGATCTGCGCCTCCTCGAAACAGCGGGGATGGTGATCTCCGAGGAGCGCCTGAACCGTCCGGCCGTCCGGCCCAAATGGGAAAAACGGATCTCCCTGAACCCGAACGGCCGGGCCGGGATCAAACTCTCGCGCAAACAGGAAGCCCTGGTCGCCCTGCTCCGGGAGAACTTTGAAATGGCACTCTCGGAACTTCCCGAGCGCCTCCGGGAGGCAGCCTTCATCCGTACCCTGGCGCAAAAAGGGCTCATTACGCTTTGCGAGAAAGAGCTCTTCCGGGGACCGGGACCCGCCCAACAGATGGAAAGGAATGGCAACGGCATCACCCCGAACGAGGCGCAGGAAAAGGCCCTGGGGGAAATCCGTGCGGGCCTCACGGCAGGACACTTTTCCCCCTTCCTCCTCCACGGCGTGACGGGAAGCGGCAAGACCGAGGTTTACCTCCGGGCCGTCGCCGAGGTGCTGCAAAACGGCGGCGGCGCGATCTACCTCGTTCCGGAGATCGCCCTGACGACGCAGCTCCTCTCCCGCATCGGCGAGCGGTTCCCCGAACAGGAGATCGCCGTCCTGCACAGCGGCATCTCGCTCAGCGCCCGCTACGACCAGTGGAAAAGGCTCCGGCGCGGCGACCTGAGTTTGGTCGTCGGCGCCCGCTCGGCCATCTTTGCGCCGGTCCGGAACCTCCGGCTGATCATCGTGGACGAGGAGCACGACCCCTCCTACAAGCAGGATGATCGCCTGCGCTACAACGCCCGGGACCTGGCCGTGGTGCGCGGGAAGCTCGCCCATGCCGCCGTGATTCTCGGCTCCGCCACGCCGGGGATCCAGACCTTTTTCCAGGCGAAAAGCGGCCGGTACCGCTATCTCTCCCTCCCCGCCCGCGTGGACGACCGTCCGCTCCCCCCGGTCGAGGTGGTGGACATGAGAACGGAACGGGACGAGAAGGGCCGGACGCCTCTGATCTCCCGCGCCCTTTCCGAGGCGCTCCGGGAGACCCTGGCGCAGCGCAAGCAGGCCCTCCTGTTCCTCAACCGGCGCGGCTTCCACACCTTCCTCTTCTGCCCGGACTGCGGCCATGTCTTCGCCTGCCCCTCCTGCGACCTGGCGCTCACGCACCATGCCGCCGAGGACCGGCTGAAATGCCACCATTGCGACTTCACAACGAAACCCTCCGGCGTCTGCCCCGCCTGCAAGGGCAGCCATATCCGCAGCCAGGGGGCGGGAACGGAAAGGATCGAGGAGGAGGTGGGGATACTCTTTCCGGAGGCGCGGATCGTCCGGATGGACAGCGACACGACCGCTCGCAAGGGGGACACGGAGGGAATTCTCCGGCGACTCGACCGGGGCGAAATCGACATTCTCATCGGCACCCAGATGATCACCAAGGGGCATGATTTTCCCGACATCACGCTGGTCGGGGTCCTGGCCGCCGACGCATCCCTCAACCTCCCGGACTTCCGGGCGGCCGAAAGGACCTTTCAGATCCTCACCCAGGTGTCGGGACGGGGTGGGCGGGGCGATCAAACGGGAAGGGTCGTCGTCCAGACCTTCAACCCCGGCAACTACGCCGTCCGCCATGCACGGGAACACGATTACGGCAGTTTCTACAAGGAGGAGATTCCCCTGCGCCGGGAGCTCGGCTATCCGCCCTTCTCCCGCCTCATCGGCCTGCACTTCTCCAGCCTGAAGAAAGCGGAGGGGAAAGAGGCCGTCGCCGAACTGGGCAGACGGGCAAGGGAACTGGCCACGACCATAGCCTGCGGAAAGGCGGACGTCATCGGCCCCGCCGAATCCCCCCTGGCCCGTCTGCGGGGGCGCTACCGCTGGCAGATGCTCCTGCGGGGGGCGCAGAGCGGGCCCCTCCACCTCCTGGCCGAAAAACTCCTGGAGGAGAAGGGGCATGGGCTGGAGATCCAGGCCGATGTGGACCCGGTCCATTTCATGTAGTATATATCGAGGACGGAAAAGTCGTTTTGATTTGTTTTGTCATTCCGTGCTTGACACGGAATCCAGCACTTTCAGTGAGTTCTGGATACCGGCTTTCGCCGGTATGACGGCTTGGTGACTTTTTGCCGGTTCATCATATACAATCCGTCCTCGATAAAGGGAAAAAGTATCGTAAGAGGTCATCGCCATGCAAAAACCAACCATCCTGTTCATGGGAACGCCCACCTTCGCCGTGCCGGCGCTGGAGGGCCTCGTCAAGGGCGGCTGGCCCGTTATCGCCGTCGTCACGCAGCCGGACCGCCCGCAGGGACGGGGCCAAACCCTGGCGCCGCCCCCCGTCAAAACCGTGGCCGAGGACTTAAGCATCCCGGTCCTTCAACCGGAAAAGGTCCGGCATCCCGATTTTCTCGAAACCTTCCGGAAACTCGCCCCCGACCTCGTGATCGTTGCCGCCTTCGGCCAGATCCTCCCCACTGAGATCATCCGCGGCCCGAAGGAGGGCTGCATCAACATCCATCCCTCGCTTCTGCCGAAGTACCGGGGCGCGGCGCCGATCAACCGGGCCCTCATGGCGGGAGAGGAGAAAACCGGCGTTACGATCATGCAGATGGACGAGGGGGTGGACTCGGGCGCGATCCTCATCCAGGAGGAGACGCCCATCGGGCCGGAGGAGAATTACGGGGAGCTCCACGACCGCCTGGCCCTCCTGGGTGCCGATCTGCTCCGCATGGCGCTGGCGATGCATATCTCCGGAACGATTCAGCCGCGCCCCCAAGACCACAGCCTGGCGACCGCAGCCCCCCGCATCGGCCGGGAAGAGGGCCGGATTGACTGGAAAAAAGATTGCGGACAGATCGTCTCACTCATCCGGGGGCTCTCTCCCGTCCCCTGCGCCCAAACCCTTCTCGGAGGGAAGCAGCTCCGGATCTTTGCAGCCACGGCGGAACCGGCGGACGTCACCGAGGCGCCTGGCACCGTCATCGGGGAGGCGGCCGGAACCCTCCGTGTCGCCGCGGGGAACGGCTATGTGCTGCTGAAAGAGGTTCAGGCTGAGGGGAAAAAAAGGATGACGGTCCGTGATTTCTTGCGGGGATGCCGCATTGCCCCGGGGCAGATCCTGGGTTAGGCAGGCTGTTCAAATTGAGTGAGTTGATAATTCAATAGGAAAGCAGCATTATATGACCGACAAGCGCAAAAGACTGAAGACTCCCCGGGAGCTCGCCGTCGAGATCCTCAACCGGATCGATCAGCAGGGGGCACACGCGGAACCCCTCCTTGACGCCGCGCTTTCCGGAGAGGGGATCCTCCCCAACCCCCATGACCGGGGACTTCTCACCGAACTCGTCTACGGAACGCTCCGGATGCGGGGCCGCATGGACTGGATCATCGCCCGCCTCTACAAGGGGGATGCCGCCGCCCTGGAGGCGCCGGTCCCCAACATCCTCCGGACGGGGCTCTACCAGCTCCTCTTCACGGACCGGATCCCCGCTTTCGCTGCGGTGAACGAGGCGGTCGGCATCGCGAAAAAGGAATGCCCGGCCGCCGCAGGGCTGGTGAATGCCATCCTCCGGAACGCCCTCCGGGAAAAGGACAACATCGCCTGGCCGGACATGGCCAAGGATCCGGGCAAGGCCATTGCCGTCCTCCACTCCCACCCCCGTTGGCTGGTCGAGCGCTGGCTTGACGAGTACGGCATCGATGAGACCATCGCCATCTGCCGAACGAACAACGCCATTCCGCCGCTGGCCGTCCGCGTGAACGGCCTGAAGACATCGCGGGAGCAGACCATCGCCGCGCTTGCGGCCGAGGGAATCGCCGCCGAAAAAACCCGCTATTCCGCCGACGGACTCCTCCTGACCGGCAGCGCCGCCGGACTCCGGGAGACGGCCGCTTTCCGGAACGGTCTGATACGGGTCCAGGACGAGGCCTCCCAACTCGTCGCCCGTCTCGTCGCCCCGCGACCCGGCGAACGGATTCTCGACCTCTGCGCCGGCGCAGGGGGGAAAACGCTTCACCTCGCCGCGCTCATGGAAAACCGGGGGGAGATGGTCGCCGTCGACCTCCACCCGGACAAACTCCGCCTCCTTGCGGCGGAGGCCGGACGCCTCGGCGTGACGATCGCAACAACCCATACGGGGGACGCGGCCGCAGCGCCTGAGAGCTTTCGCGCTACCTTCGACGGGGTCCTCCTCGACGCCCCCTGCTCCGGCCTTGGCACGCTCCGGCGCAATCCCGAGATCCGCTGGCGGATCGTCCCGCAGGAACTTGAAAAAAGCATGTCGCTCCAGAAACGCCTCCTCCGGGGCGCCGCGGACTGCGTGAAGCCGGGCGGACGCCTGGTCTACTGCGTCTGTACCGCTACACCCGAAGAGAACGAGGCCGTCGTCTCCGATCTCCTCTCCACCCGGCCCGGGTTCAAACACCTCCCGCCGGAGGGGATACCCCCCGAACTGATCGATGCCGACGGCTTCTTCCGGACCTTCCCCCCTCGCCACGGTACGGACGGCTTCTTCGGGGCGGTCTTCATTCGGACCGATTGAACCAATGCACCCTGCCCCGGCCGATCAGCAGCTAATCGCGGCCGGGGCGATCGAAAAGATCACGTCCCGTGTCCCGCGGACAGAGATTGGAAATCGGAGGTTGAAGGCAAAGAATGAGTTTCACTGACAAAAAAGGACCTTTCAAAAAAAACCGCTTACCTTATCTGGATCTTGCCAGGTCGGCTGTGGGTGCATCCATAGCCATTGCGCTGGCCCTGTGGTTTGTGGGGAGACAGGAAGGCCCTTTCCTTCTCGCCTCTCTGGGGGGATCCACCGTGTTCCTTTTTGCTTTACGAGATACCGAAGCGGCGCAGCCGCGCGCTTTATTCGGGGGACATTTCGGGGGCGCCCTGATCGGCATTCTCTGTTTTCAGTTTTTTGGCGATGCGCTCTGGGTTTCCGCCGCGGCAGTGGCGCTGACGATGGTATGGATGGTTGCGACCCGGACCATTCACCCGCCGGCGGGGGCAAACCCACTCCTCATGGTTCACAACCACGCCGGCTTCGATGCGCTGTTGAATCCGGTTGGTATCGGCGTTCTCACGTTATTGATCATGGCGATCTTATGGAGCCGTTTGGGTCGCGGGAAGGCATATCCTGTTAAATGGCGGTAAGGATTAATTTATCGGTGGTCCAACCATATTTTTCTTGACAAGAGTTGAAAGCTGGTTTATTGGTCTGATCACTCTACAAATTTGGATCATCCTTGGCTCGAGGATAAGACGCAAATTGATAGGGTTCCTGGATTTGTAAGGGGAGGTTCATCCCGATGGCAAGTGGTGTAACCCGCGATACAATCCTCAGAAGTTCCGTTTCGGAAACGCTTCTCTCATTACCCTTTTCACCCCTGAACATGCATGCGTCAAAGGTCTCACGAACAGAACCATCGTTCACTCGATAGAACCGACGTAAGCCATGAAATACTTGGCTAATTCAAGAACATGACAAGGAGGTAAAGATATGAAGAAGGTATTTTCACGATCCAGATTGTCCGTGATTCTTTTCTGTTCCCTGTCCCTGGTTTTCCTGTCCACTACAACGGCAATCGCTTGGCAGCCCGACAAGCCTGTGGAGCTTGTCGTCCCGGCGGGCACAGGGGGCGGCGCGGACGTCATGGCCCGGTTTGTTGCCCCGCTCATCTCCAAGTACAACCTTTCCCCGAAACCTTTCGTTGTCATCAACAAATCGGGTGGCGCCGGCGCCGAGGGGTTCATGTATGTGAAGGGGAAAAAAGGGGATCCCCATATTGCGGTCGTCACCCTGTCGAATCTCTTTACGACACCGCTGGCGACAGGTGTTCCCTTCAGTTGGAAGGACCTCACACCACTGGCCCGCCTTGCCCTGGACTATTTTGTCCTCTGGGTCAATGCATCGAGTCCCTATAAAACGGCTCAAGAATATTTGGACGCCGTCAAAAAAGACCCGGGAAAATACAACTTCGGGGGAACTGGGTCGGCCCAGGAGGATCAGATCATCTCCATCATGCTGGAACAGGCCTTTGGGGTAAAGTTTACCTACGTCCCCTTCAAGGGGGGCGGAGAGGTGGCGGTCCAACTCGTCGGGAATCATGTCACCTCAACCGTCAACAATCCGGCAGAGGCGGTCAGCCACTGGAAGGCGGGGAGACTGAAACCGTTGGCAGTCATCGATCGTGAGCGCATTGCCCTTCCGGAATGGGACAAGATTCCGACCCTGAAAGAATCTACGGGGAAGGATTTGAGTTATCTGATGCTCCGCGGGTTCTTTGGCGCGCCCGGGATTACCAAGGAACAGCAGGATTTCTATGCCGACGTGCTGAAGAAGGTAACCGAGACCCCGGAATGGAAAAAATACGTCAGCGATAATGGCCTCAAGGCAGCCTACCTTACCGGACCGGATTATTCGAAATGGGTCGGAGAGCAGGAGATCATTCACAAGGACCTGATGGCCAAGGGAGGATTGCTCAAGAAGTAATGGTCCCGTGGCGACCTTTTTGACCCTCCAAGGAAGAACGTCCTCCGGCTCCCCCTTATCCCGGGGGAGCCGGAGATCAGGCGGTTCACGAACAGCGAATGACGTTATTGACCAAGTTAAGGAGGAGAGATGCGAAGGGCTGATATTTTTGTTGGCTTTGGCATGATGCTCGTCGGGCTCATTGCATTCGGCGATGCGATTCGATTGGGTTTTGGATGGGGAATCAGCGGCCCGGAGGCCGGGTTCTTCCCCTTCTACATGGGGTTGGGAATCCTCATCTGCACCCTTTTTATTGTCGTTAAAGCTATTAAGACCTACCGAAAGGACGGACCGGGAAAACCGCTGATCCAGGCAGGGGGCCTGATCCAGATCCTCTGGATACTCATCCCCGCAATCGGCGTGTTCCTCTTGACAGAACTGATCGGTCTACACCTGGCGACGATCTTTTACCTCGCCTTCAACATCCGGGTACTGGGAAAGATGAGCTGGGTCAAGGTGATCCTGTTGAGTGTGCTGGTTCCTTTGTCCATGTACATCGTCTTTGACAAGGTATTTCTGATTCCCCTGCCGTTGGGTTTGTGGGGGGGAAGCCTGATCCCTTTTTAAACCGTCAACCCGTAAGGAGGAGAGACCTTGGATATTTTATCAAATTGGATGATGGGGTTAGGCGTTGCCCTGCAGCCTAACAATCTGCTGATCGCCTCCCTGGGGCTCATCCTGGGGATCATCATCGGGGTGCTGCCCGGCTTGGGCGGCGCCAACGGATGCGCCATTCTCATTCCCATTACCTTCACCATGAATCCGATATCGGCCGTCATCTTACTCGCATGCATCTACTGGGGGGCGCTCTACGGCGGCGGCATCTGCTCCATTCTGTTCAACATCCCCGGAGAACCCTGGGCGGTGGCCGTGACCTTCGACGGATACCCGATGGCAAAAAGCGGCAGGGCCGGCAAGGCGCTGGTCCTGTCCTTCTTGGCGCATGGCGTCGGCGGGATTTTCGGCGTCGTTCTGCTGACCTTTTTTGCCCCGATCATTGCGGAATTTGCGCTCAAATTCGGACCTCCGGAGACGGCGGCCGTCATGGTGCTGACCTTCAGCGCCATGACAAAATTGGGTGGGAAATCCCCCTTAAAGTCGGTTGTCTCCATTTTTTTCGGTTTCATTCTGGCGGCCGTCGGAATGGATATCGTCAGCGGACAACTTCGGATGACCTTTGATCTGGTCCCGCTCATGGGAGGGTTCAACTTCATCGTTGCCGTCATCGGCCTGTTCGGCCTCGGGGAAATTTTTCTCACCGTGGAAGAGGGGCTCAAGATGGAGGGGGTCAGTGCAAAGGTGACGTTTAAGGATATCAGAGAGGGTCTGAAGGAACTGGTCATCCACGGAAAAGTACTCGTGATGAGTTCCCTGATCGGCTGCTGGCTGGGCGTTCAGCCCGGAGGGGCGACGCCGGCCTCTTTCATGGCGTACGGTTTCGCCAAGGGGGCGGCCAAGGACAGGGATCAATACGGAACTGGGGCTTCTTCCGGGGTCATCGCCCCCGAGGCGGCGGCCCACGGCGCCGGAACCGCCGCCACCCTCCCGATGATCACCCTGGGGATCCCGGGTTCGCCCACCATGGCCGTCATTATGGGAGGATTGTTGATCATGGGCCTTCAGCCGGGGCCGATGCTGTTCAAGGAGCATGCGGATTTCGTCTGGGGGCTGATCGGCAGCATCTGGGTGGCAAATTTTCTGGGCCTCATCATCGTGATGGCCTTCGCCCCGCTCTTTGCAGCGATCCTGAGAATCAAATTCAGCGTTTTGATGCCGATCATCATCTATGTCTGTGCGATCGGCGCCTTTGCAGTCAACAACCGGATGATCGACATCTGGTACATGATCATCTTCGGCGTGGTCGGGTATCTGTTCAAGAAACTGGACTACCCCATCGCGCCGATGGTGCTGGCCCTGGTTCTGGGCAGCATGGCGGAGTCGGCCTTAAGACAATCCCTGATCATGAGCCACGGCAATCCGTTGATCTTTTTTAAACCGCCGATTGCGCTGCCCTTGATGCTCATCTCCATTCTCCTCTTCGCCTGGCCGAGCATCTCCGCATGGAGGAAGAGAATCGCCGCGAGAAAGAAGGCGGCGGGCGGGACATGAAAAAGGAAATCGGTTGTTTAAAAAAAGCGAATTCGGATATAGAATAGAAAATTGGATAGGAAAGGGATGGGGGATTATCGGAAAGGCTTCGCAATAGAGTCGATCCCCCCTTCCCTCGCGACCGTGAAAGCGGAAATCCCAATTGGGCAGGATGTTCTCTGGCCAGGATTTCCGCCACCACGGGGCGGGAATCCCGGCGATGTCGGGAACACCGCATTTCAACCTTGGTCCCACCTTCTACGATACGGTATGCAGTCAGAGCGGCATCCGCATGTTTCGACCCGATGGATCATGTGATCGTTGTCGGTTAAACGGAAGAGCCGCTTGAAATAGAGTGTTCGCTGTCCCCGGTGTCCTCGGCGCGTTACAAGGCCGTCGCTTGGAGAAGACACGCCAAGCAGTTGATTATAAATGGATATCTGTGACACGATGCATGAATTTTCCCCATGTGCAAAGACTACTTTCATTGGAGGTTCCGGATATGATTGGTATGGAATGGATAGCGGCCATCATTTTTCTCGTCAGCATTATCCTCGTGATTACCGGCTGGATCGACAGCGTGCTGGCCGCCCTGCTCGGCA